>Ga0224511_10001216_pt1 | contig 15033 bp, 4 predicted proteins | sample SF_May12_sed_USG_2_FD_169988 | JGI IMG/M metagenome (GOLD analysis project Ga0224511, IMG submission 169988) | Sediment microbial communities from San Francisco Bay, California, United States - SF_May12_sed_USGS_8_1 | ecosystem: Environmental > Aquatic > Marine > Sediment | place: USA...
AACGGATCTCATCGAAAAAAAGGGTTCCGGGTGCCGGGTTTTAGACGCATTTAGGCGGTGGTATACTCATTTTATACTCGTTAAAAAGAAACTGTAGCCACAATCTTTAAAGTCCCTTTCAAACACTAATTAGATCATACGCGAGGGTTGTTTAATATATAATGAGACTGTGCTCTCAACCTTTTCATTTTTATGAATACAAAGACACAAGATTACAAACACACATATCAATCAGTTTTGTAATAGAACTCCCAAAAACACAATTTAGTTAAACGGATATGAAATGAATGAAAGCAATGGATAGTTCGGCAAATATTCAAGCTCCCCCCCCCAAGCGGCATATTCTCTTTGATCTTGTGATAAGCTTTATCACAAACAGGAAGTATGCTTTCTTTTGTATTTTCTAGGTCAGATTGTCAGCAATATAATCCTAATCTATTGGATTTAAATGACCATGTACAGTTATAAATGATCATGATTGACAGTTGTGAAACTGTCCATAGCAACATGACCATGTTGTTATTACACCCCTCCCCCACGTGTTAACTTTGCGACGTTATTAAAGCAGTAATCACCTACCCATATCGAAAATATAAAACAAATATAAATATACGTCTGTATGACATCTTCTTCCTCTGCCACTACTCTGACTACTGTGCCAATGTGTGCGTTTAAAAGTTTTAAATGATACATCTTATATTTTAAGCATGTGTTATTGTTTTGTAATAATCAGGAAAAAAGGTTTTGTTTGTTTTTATCATAACAAACACAACACAATAATGTGATCATTTGTCAAGTATCAACACATATAATAAAATGGTCAACGCATCTGTATTATACACACGCCTTAAAACTGCCATTAATATAACTCATAGTTGAACTTGCATTTACTACTAAAATATAAAATTATCACATTGTATCATATAACAGGATATCTCGAAACAAATAGTGTGTCCAAACATGGTGAAAGCAGATTTCTTTAATATACATATGACTGTGCAGCGCAAATGCCAGACATGGATTCAAAGGGTTTATCCTCATAACCGACGTTTTCAGGTTCTCCAGTATGCGCCTCTTTACTCCGCAAACGACGGGCGCTTTGCAAACACTTCTTAGCTTGCTTGATTGATTTTACACTACATGCTGGGGTAGCTTTGGTGACACCGTCGTCAGACTGTCCACACTGTTTAGTCATATCATAGTGGGTCACTAATAAAAATTAATCAATTTTTTCCATTTTGCCATTGTCATCAACATTTAACAAGTAGGTGTATGCTAATATGAGCTATACGTGTTTTCGTTAAAAATGCTAGGTCTGTATCTTTATACCCTTATAATCGGTCATAAATCTTGCAATATCTTAAGTATACTAAATAAATTAAAATTGTAAAAGGAATTGCAAACTTTTGTAACAAATAATGTGTTTTGACAAAAAAAGTAAAAACACAACAACAACAACAACAAAACAAAAAACAAACATAAAACCCTTGCCGTAGCCGGCGTTTGAACCCGGGGCCTCTTGCACCCAAAGCGGATGCGTTACCACTGCACCACCGAGTCAACTGAGAGTATCGATTGTAGTCAAGCATTTAACTGTTTTGACGCAATCGGTCGAAACGTAAATAAACAAAGCCAAATTTGAGTGCCATACATTTTCAACAAATACATGTTTCTGTATTATTTTTAGTTGCATGAAGAAATATATTTGGCAGCTTTTCATATTTACGGGAGTAGGTTTCGCTGCTTAAATATGGTTAAAATGTAAGATGTAAACAATTCTGGCCTAAAAGATACAGGCATAGCTTCTTTAAAATAAAAAAGAGTAACAATATTGGGTCTTTGGGTTTAATTGTTTTGTTTGTTCAATCTTGACTTCATAAATCTTGATTAAAAGACAAGTTGACAAATATAGAGATATATAACAACTCTTATAAAATGTGTATAATGCAAAAAATTATCAACATGGCCTTAATTTCGAATAAAAGTGTGATAATGGACAGATGACAATCTTGTTTAAATTTATGTAAACTAATCAATTATCATAAAAGATCATATAATTTTCAGTAAGTTTGTCAAAACTGTAATTCCACAGACGTTCTCAAACGGCAATACGTTCGATTGATAACTTTTGTCATCACGCAACGAACATTTTACTTCAAACACTTATGAAACGCCGCCAAACGTTGGTAATAGATTATTTGCGTACACTAGAAATTGACAGGCTAGACTAGCGTTTGGTTTCAAAGGCAAGCGTTTGCAAACGTATTTGTGCCGTGGGTTTAGAAAGACGCATATTTGACGTAGTTCAATTTATATTCATCACACATTTACTTAAAGGTGCTGTCTCTGTATTTTGAGACAAGAATTTCTTTTTAAAGCTTTTTAAAGCTTTGACGTTCGGGTTATTCAGCATTCGTTACAACAACTTAAAACACTGACGTTGTTTGGTTTTTGTTTAATACAAATTGGATTCTGCTGCTATTACAAGCTGTTTAAACAGCCAATTACATTTATTCCGATACTTGTTTAGGTAACGCAGAACAAAAAACAATAGCTATTTACCAGATAAATATTTATTTTCAACAAGTGTTACCTTATTTAAACAATAAGAACAAACCATTTTTATACTATGAAAACCCTGGGACTAAATTAATGTTAACGAGCGCGCATTAAGAATCTTTACCATTAACAGTAGAGCTTTTGATGAATTAGGACTATTACAGTGTATTGTAATCTTCTGAAATATAAAATGGTGAAAGTATATTTTAAGTAGGATGAAAAGCGACGTTTTTATTGCAGTGTGCTACTTCCTAGGTACGCGTAACTATTTATATTATTGATAACAAACACTATATATTGTACATTTTGTTAAGGCATATACACTTGTGTTTACTGTTTGTTTTCCTCAAGGCAGGTTGCTGAAAATGTAAAAGTTTAACAATTGTACTCTCCATAAGTTGAATACTAAAGTACAGTATAGTTTAATTTTGCAAATTAGCTTAGTTGGTGCGACATCGTGAAAAACAAACAAATACGTAATCAATTAGGGGATATGTAAATAAACTTAGCTTCTAACCATCGCAGACAGAATCGTATGGTATTATCTTTTTGGCTTCTAATTTAAATATACGTAGTAATAAGTGTAAAATCAAATAATTATTGGAACATAAAACCAGTAAAATGAATTATCAGTCAACGTAACGGAGAATCATGTTGTATTATTTAATTTTCAAAATATTCCGGAAATACAACCACCAGTATCATTATATTTCTCTTCAGTTTATTTAGGTTAAATATACTAAGCATGTCGATTGATTGCATATTCTCCGAGTGTGATAAAATTTGGCATGCTAGTACCTCTATGTCTCCTGTTTGTTTTTCAGTAACGTTGCTCTTTTTGCATGACGTCACTTCATAACGAGTTTCGCCATTTTCAGCCACCTGCGATCTTCACGACCGTTTAATTATTATAACAAAGGTGCTAGGAAACTAAACAAAAATATCAGAATGGCCATGAAACTGTTATATTTTCCTTTTTTGTCCGCTCAGAATGTCAAACCATGTGTAAATATAAAGAGTGTACTTTTATTGCTCATAAAAGTGTTTGTCGTTGAGCGGTCTTTTCACTTTGTTCGCGCGTTGAGGTATTTTTTCGATCCACGATTGGAATATTTAGTATTTAGATTCTTAATGTGTACCATTTATTACTTGTAATTTTTAATTTAAACTTAACGTGTATGATATCAAAATAATTAGAACCATATAAAAATGTGTTTCATACTGAGCGCAGTGGTGGATTAACGCGACGTTAAACACGACGACGTTATTAATCATTATGTTTTACGGCGTATTTTCGCTAAATATAGTATGACTTTAATGTAAAAAAACACATGTGAATCTGTTTAAAACTTATTTAATCACCATGAACATGATCAACAAATATTATTTTTTATAAATGAGCTAGTTTTCAATGTATTTAAAAACGGGCCAAATTCAACACTTATAGGGGCCAAGCCCTTTAGAGCGTCTATTGTTTCCTCTTCGCCGTCGTTTAACGTTATTTTTCAACCTGACGCAGATCGATGGGCATATTCTTATTAAGCATCTAAATAGAACACGTGTTAGTAGCCTGCATTATTAAACAAAACAAAAAAGGAAACTGAATGTTCTCAGTTTTTCGCAATTCTGCCAAGTTTGATCAACATTGGTGAACAAGTATTTATTGCCTATTTACCGAGAAAAGTACAAACTTCCCGCAGCATTTACGTCCACTGATCAGAACAGTAACCACTGCCACCACAAGAAAATCCGGATCCAGAGAGCCGGATTTATTTATTTCACTTTTATTTTTAAAACCGAATACTTTATATTATTTTAGTTTTCTTTCATTAAATTATTATGCTTTATGTACAAGAAAGTAAAAAAATATATGTTATAGTAAATTGTATATATTACGGAAGATATTTTCACTGTGATACCGTATATGTAGTAAATAATGGCTGAAGTTTTGAATCAATCACGTGATAGAGCATGGTCACGTGATTTTTGTGTTGGTAGCAAAGCGTGACGTAACCGCTGTGAGGAGTTTGAGAAAAGTATAGACCCACATTAAATGATACAGCAGCGATAAAACTCGGTTTCAGCCTCCCAAGGCAATTTTATGGTAGCGCAATCTGCAGGCAACGTCACATGTGGATTTGTTCGATTCTGCATGACATGTACGTACTACATTCCCTCGGAAGTTCTTCCACAGATCCTACAAAACCAACCTGAAACCACTTGCTACAAAATCTTAGAAGAAAATTCAACGGTAACAGCCGTTGTTTATAGGTCATGGTTGCAGTCTTGCAGCGTCTACTACAATGAAGGCGGATTGTCATATTCGTTTGGCGGTGAAACATATACCAGAACGTGTCAATCAGGTACTAGTTTTACTTCATTTGGAGCATTAAGTCCAGAAACAAATTAACCGATTACAAGAGAGTAAAATTATTGTTAACATAATAATTATAAACATGTTAATGTAGTAGTATTATATTATTGCAAATAGTATGAGAATAAATGATCCGGCTGACAGCTATTGTGCTCGCTTAATTAGATTAATAGCTTTTTTGTTTAGAGTTAAAAGTCTAATAAATGGCTAGTTTTCTTAGTATTTTAGTCCGATGAACGCCACTTTTCTCTGGAATTTAAAATCGACTAACGGCTAGTTTATCCACTCTAATAAGTATGACTGACGGCTTGAGTATTTTGTCTCAATATTGACGGCTAGTGTTCTTGGTATTTTATGTACAATTGACGACAAACATTAAAGAATATTTAACACGACATTGTCTATATTTTAAGTTCTGTTACCCATTGTTTTAGATCGATGATGTTAATTCTTAATATTTTATTATCTCCATTTACTCTAATACTGTTTTATTATAATAGTTTTATTGATTCTTAATTGATTATGTGTATTTTTATTTAAATGTGCTATTTTTATATGTTGTTATGTTAATGTTATGTACAACTCCATTAAAAATGTGTACATAAAAATAGGCGTTTAATTAAAAAAAGAAGTTCAAGTTTCAAGTTTCAAACATCATGAACATTTACGGTCTGACTGACGGTTGGTGCGCACTTTTGGTCTAACTGACATCTATTTTTTAAATTAAATGTATAAATGGCGGTTAGTTATCTTTGTACGTTTAGTCCGGTCGACGCCTTGTGTCCTCAGTATTTTAGGTCCGACTGACGGCTTGTTCAATTATTATAAGGTCCAACTGACTGTCTGTTTTCGCAATCATATAGGTCTGACTATTTGCTATTTGTCCCAGTATTGTACGACGTCGTCTGACTAACGTTTAGTTTTCTCATTATTTTAGGTCCAACTGACGGTAAGCTTTCTCTGTATATATAAACCGACTTTCCTCCAGTCAGTATTTCAGCAACGACTTACGGCTAGTGTGCTTATTTTATTCTTACTTCCAGCTTATTTCTTTAATAAATAAAGATCCAAATGACGGCTAGTTTCGTAGTATTTTGGTCCGATTGACACCTAGTTTTCTCGGTATGTTAGATCCGGTTGACAATTTGTTTTAACTGCATTAGCTTGTGAAATTCTTTTTAAACATGGTGTAGACAATACTCATGTATGCCGTTTAATTCAACAATAAAGAAAGACAGTATCCCGAAAACAATAATAACTTAAACCGTCGTCAAATTTCGCGATCATGACAGCATAAATTTAAAATGGCGGACAACAGTGGTTTTGACTCCACTTTTGAGGACTATTTGATGCAACTTGAAAGAAGCTTCCATAGCGACGAAACAAAATAGCAAGATGACCCAACGTATAGGTTATTTCAAAGGACGGAAATAATCGGTTTTAAATACAGAAATGTCAAAAGTCTGCTTTAACCATTGAAATGGTCCGATAAATAGAAAATCTAGTGTTAATGTTAAACATAGCTCAAGTTTTTTCCTGCTCGGCCTCATGATTTTAGTTTTTCTCAGTCCCGCAGGATAAACTTGAGCTAACCAAGTATTCTCTATGTTTTTATGTTCCGACAGACGGCTTTTTTCTCAACCTGATAGATACGACTTACAGCTAGATTAATACGTACTTAAGTCCGATTAACGGCCTGTTTCCTCAGTCATGTAACTAAGTGATAGATTGCTCAGTAATTTAGGTTCGAATGACGGCTAGTTTAATCATTATTCTATGTATGACCGCAAGCTAGTTAACACAGTATTTTAGGTCCGACCGGCGGTTAGCTTTCTTATTATTATAGGTCCAACTGACTACCGTTTGTTTTCAGATTTATCAGTTCCGACTGACGGTTTTCTCAGTATTGAAGGTCCGACGTGCGGTTAGTTTGCTCAGTATTTTAGGTCCGACATTGCCTAACATATTGACCAAACTAGCCGTTAGTAATATTAGTATTATAATATTTTTGTAGATACCACTGACTGTCGGACGGTTAGTTTTCTCCGCAGTTTTGAGGCAGATGAAGTGTTGGTTTGTACGTTCCGTGATATTCAGTTTTGTTGATTTCTTATACTAGGCTGCCGTAACTCGTCCATTGAGCAACACAATAGAAAATCCTTTGCAACTACAAGCAAAAACTCCACATCCTCACAGACCATGGCCAGTGAAAATGACTGCGTGAGACACCTTACATCGTTTGACATGCCGTTGGCCGTGGAATGGGATGTTTATAACATGCAATGTACGCTTTCCTCTGGCTGTTCAACAGATTGCAGTCTGCAGGCGTCTTCAGGATTCATGGTGTTTGTACAAAACTGCAACACGGCTACAAGTACGTATATATTTCAATTAATAACACTGTTCAAGATGCATTTTGATCGTCGGATGCAATTTAAATATAAATATATAGTAGGTATATAGAGGAAAGAAAATACTGTCATACTATGTTTAAACGTGCAGTATGACTTTGACCTTGAACCGACCTTGGTCAAACATACACACAGCACATCGACTCATCATACTTGACATTTGCGCACAGTTATTTTAAGACAGACAGACAGACAGACAGACAGACAGAAAGACAGGACTCAAGACGGAGGGCGGTGCCTACTTGGTAGGCGATGCCGCCGGTAGGCAACGCCTACCGAGGTAGGCATCGCCTTCCTGGACAGACGGTGAAGCTGCGCGAACTATTCTAACTTTCATTAAAACGCATTTATTTCTAATAATTGTCGTGAAATAAAATGAAAATTGTTATATAATAAAAGAATACATAATAGTACTTTAATTTCACTTTATTTAAAGTTATATCTGCTAAGATGGCATTTGTTTTTTATTTTAAATTATTTTTACTACATGTCGATAGCCGGACATTGACTGTGTGAAATTGTGTTTCATTTAACCAATCGACATTAAAACATACCATACATAACGCATGTATGTACGTCTGTTAAGTGTTTATAAATCGTTCAGACGTTAAGCGTCCCGCGCGCGTTCTTCACCCGGGATACGGAATATTTCCCTTCCGGAATTTTCCCTCCCATTATTTTTGACACCTAGGAATTATTCTCTCCCATGGTTTTTCCACCTAGGAATTATTCCCTCCCGTCGTTTTTCCACCTAGGAATTATTCAATATTATGACACCTTATTCTTGAAAGACAATGATTGCAATAATTTGTTGACATGGGGAAAACGCAATATGTTGTTATAAGTACTGAATATATACTACTCTGACACCATGTGACCAAACCTATGCCAAAATATTTTATATGTAGTTATATTCGCAAATTGATAAACACTTGGTTTAACGTCAGGTACAACAACGATTCGAACAACTACACCATTGACCACTGGGCCTACGAATTCAACAACAACATCGACCACTGGGCCTACGACTTCAACAACAACATCGACCACTGGGCCTACGACTTCAACAACAACATCGACCACTGGGCCTACGACTTCAACAACAACATCGACCACTGGGCCTACGACTTCAACAACAACTTCCACCACTGGGACTACGACTGCAACAACGCCGTCAACCACTGGGCCTACGACTTCAATAACAACATCGACCACTGGGCCTACGACTTCAACAACACCATCGACCACTGGGCCTACGACTTCAACAACAACATCGACCACTGGGCCTACGACTTTAACAACACCATCGACCACTGGGCCTACGACTTCAACAACAACATCGACCAATGGGCCTACGACGTCAACAACAACATCGACCACTGGGCCTACTACTTCAACAACACCATCGACCACTGGGCCTACGACTTCAACAACAACATCGACCACTGGGATTACGACTGCAACAACGCCGTCAACCACTGGGCCTACGACTTCAACAACAACATCGACCACTGGATCTACGAATTCAACAACAATATCGACCACTGGACCTACGAATTCAACAACAACAATTACAACATCGACCAATGAAAACGCTACAATGCCAACAACAAATGCAGTTACAACTACAAAAAAGGCTGCAACAACTGTCAAGAAATTACACAGGATTTACATAATGCCATGCATCTGTTACAAAAGCAAGGAATGGGTCAATCTTACATCCACTGAGATAATAGATATCCTGGGGAGAAACCTTACCATTGACCGGTCCACAACATCAAAGGCACGGGGTAAACTGATCTCAAGGTCAGACGCAAGAGGCTCTTCAACGTACATCGGAAGATTTGCATGCGCCGTCCTAATAGGACTATTGGGAGTGATTGTCAGTTTCGACTGCGCGCGGTTGTGTAAGGTCTTTAGGGATCGCCGCTTGTTGAAAACAATTGCCACTTCGAAACTGCCTCTGAGGAACGCAAAACAATAAACGCACGTATCGTATTTTGCCTGGGAAAGAGCAATAGTGATATGTTCTTTAAACAATATGATTAAAAATGACTTATCGAATCAACACGGAGAATTCCTTCAAAAAGAACTCAAACAAAGTTAAACATAATGGTGTTTTCCTACAACAGAGTGTCACATCAATCGTTCAAGAATGTTTGCAAGATACATATAGATTCAAAAACATATTTTGAACCTGTTTACAAATATGCCATATATTCTTTGGATTTTTTCTCTTTTTCAAGCCTTTTCCTCAAACATAACCCTCTTATTTAATATTTGCAGGTAATCCATATTTCTATTATATTCATTTATATCTTAAATAGTATGCTTTGGTTTTGTACCCTGCCTAAATTCGCTTTATTATTATGTAATGACGGCGATCTTGTGTGTTTGTTTTTAATCTTATAAATCAGAAAGCGAGTACTGACGTCATAATTTTGTTTTTCAAGTTTGTTTGTTTTTGGCTTTCGGAGTTTGGGCGTAAGTGTGTTTTGTGGTTGTGTTGTTTATTTTATCGTTGTATACTAGTAGAACCATTTTCTAGTGGCTTAACTTTGATGTTTTGGTTTAGTATTACCTTTACCCTTTATTACGTACGTTTCAAAGCACTATTGTTAATAGTTGCATACCTGTTAATATTTCGGCTATATACTGATTTTCTTTCTCGAAACCTTACGTATTAGTAGGGAAAGAAAGGATGTTACATGTATTACCTAAACCATTTATCTGTGCTGTTTTCCCAAGCAGCAGAAGTGACGTGTGTACGAGGGTACATAATATTTTTATATTATTCTATTCATATTCTAAGTGGCCTTGGTAGAGAAAGTATATGCATTTGTTCGTCCCCAATAAACGTTGAGTGTCAGATTTTGTGCACAGCTTCGGGAAAACTGTTTACCCTGTTCCTCAATCCCCTGTATGAAAATCAATGATCGCATCACGGGGGAGGGGTAACTTAGAGCCTTTGAAGAAAGGGGACTTGTCTCCCAACCTTTGAATTGACAGATTAACGTCTATACTGAATATTCTTGCTATGCAGTTGATGTCAAGACCAAACACTAGACGTTCAACATCAGTAGCGATTCGGCATACAGTGGCTAGGTAATTTAGGCCGCCAGTACACATTTGATGTAGAAAAGACGTTGTACATATGACGCGTCATATTAACTTTTAATGGACAATGATTTACAGCACATCAATAGACGTGTAGCAATCTCTACACTTTGATAGTCTTGTAACTTCACCATTCGCAATAGTATTATCGACCAGCTAATAACGGTATCAGCGAGTATGTATTGTAATAGTTTAGCATGTTATCCCTTTTCCTAACATTTTGCCCACACTTGCTGTGTTTATGTGTGATGTAAAAGCAATAGAAAAACAACTTTACTAAAACTCTTTTTCCAAATGTTGGTGAACCTTAAAACCCAGAACAGCCTAGAATACATGTATATTGAATAAGTTTTTTTCTTCTTCATAAGCATCATTTGACAAACTGTTTTTCTTGTATTTCTTTATGTATGATTAACACAATCAATTTATCAATCGTGCACTATACAATCTCTCAGTAATAAACGTTTGATGTGTACGTGTTTGTTTACGTGGTTTTAACACTGTCATGTAACGGTATTAAAACTATTATCTACACGCTTGTTTGTGTGATTGTCTGTACGTACATATAACAATTCATGTGCTGCCTAGGTAATAATTATTTCAAGGTTTGTTTTATGATATGTAAGACTTTTTGCAAAACTGATAATGTCTTATCACTAAGTAACAAACTGTTCAACAATAACTAAAACCAGTTCAAGGGAACATCATGACCCCATGTCTAGAGCCAACCTACCTAGGGTTCCAGCCAGAGATCGGGGTCCGCTAGGGGTGCTAGGAGCCACCTTCCCCTGGGCTGCAACAGATACAATATTGTCAATGCAACCGTACTTTCTGAACACATTATTTGGTTATTAATGTCTTTCCTTAAACTATAATACATAATTTGTAGCACAATCAAATAATTACAAATGACTTCCATGACCTGCACACTGAGGGCTAATTTTTGAACATGCACATACATGTATTTTCTGCAAGCTCAGCTCTGTTTTGTTTAACAAATGAGCTGCTTCTTAATTATACACAACACTGCTAGTTAAATTCAGATAAAGGTAAGGCAATGAACCGATTTATTAGTAAATATTTTCACTCTCAGTTGTCCCACTTAGTGCTGCTATCACTCACCAGAGATTGAGGGACTTGGATGGCGGTGGGTTGGGTTGCGTCAGCCGTGTCCGTGGTTCCAGGGTTGACCAGTCGACACAGAATGGAGCGCTCGGACATCTGGAGCCGCTAGCTGACGGGTGGCACGCGAGCGAGTGTAGCCGGCAGTCGGGAGACGCCCTGCTTCATGTCAGACATATGCCAACTAGCTTTTTCAACATCCAAAGACAGGGAGCATTGACATGATGACATTATATAAACGCAATCACTCACTCAGTTGCAAAAACAAAACATACAATTGTTTTTCTCATCTCTTTTCACAAGTAACTTTGTGTTTGTAATTTCCTAATATGCTTTATTTGGTAAACTCAAAGAGTAAGTATTATTGATTTGTTTAATGCAACATAATTATATCGAATATTCTGTTTATTACATGTACTTTAAAAATGAGATGGCAATTGAAGAGAGGCACATCTTTTAAAACCCCAATAGGCAAACCAAACTAAATGTATTTGAATTTAGCTTGTTATGTACAGGGTTTGTGTTAAAACAATCATAACGTTGTATTTATTTTCATTTTTAAGTCATGTTAACTATAAAACTGTATAAATATGAAAAATATACATGTATAAGATTGATAACTTTATTGTAGCAATTATAAAAGCATATCAACAAAAACACAAATACGTATTTAGTCGCTTTTAGAGAAAAAAGTATTAAAATAGGGATTTCATCTATTGATTGTAAGATTCTTTTCTAAATAACGGAAACGCCTTCCCCGGAACACCGATCAACTAGTAGCTCCCAGCCTTTTTCTACAAAGCTTTGAAACTGTATTACCAAACACACAAGTAGGTTATAGAATTTGCAAAAAGAAAACCATTTGTATGTTCGATTTACTAAAATGGTTATTAATGGCAGAACCCATTGTTTAACACCAAGTAAATATTGATATATCCGGGTAAATATTAATCCGGTGCAGATGATAGTAGTATTAAAGTGGAAGAATCAGCTTTGAATACGTGAAACTTTGTGTCCTTACAAAAGATCGACATGCGTTTTATTGCCTATTACTGGTAGCTCTTTACAACTTCCATTCTGAAAATACTGAAGTAGTTTGCTTTTGGTTTAAACAAAAGGGATAATCTTCAATTAAGAGCTACTCAAACAGCAGTTTAAATTGGTTCTAACAGATTTTAACTTTGTACAGAATTAAAACAATAGCCATTCAACGAAGGACAAATAATTTTCTCATTCAAAGAACTCTTATGATAGATTAAAAATGTGAATGTTTCAATTCACTAGCTAAGTGTTTAAGTCATGGTAAAACTTTATTTTCAAAGACTTTTATCTCATTTAAATTATTAACACAAAACGTATTCTATCATTAATAGCTCTCATATTAAATACAATCATATTTCAGACCGTGCATTATGAATCGTTTCCACTTACAGAAGATCATTGGATGAAATACGACTATTAAAATTTAATGTTATTTTATTAAACAGATTAAAGTGAAAGGATTTTAAAAGTAGGATGGCGGGCGAAAATTTTATTGCAGTGTGCTTCTTTCTAGGTAACCTTTATTATTTCCAAACTTTAATAATTTTAAATTTATATATTTTGTTTAGGCACATAAACAAACATGTAATTAGTATTCGTTCTATTCTTTTACTTTTACCAGTTTGCAAATTCAAACGTTAATCAGTGTAAGTTCTATAAATATTTACTATAAAATTATATTGCGTGTTAAACTATACATTTTAATTGGTGTGAAACACAACGTGTAGTTTTTAAAAGAAATATGAAAAAGCTACTGCATGTTAAGGTTAAACATATTTCTGACATCAACAGATGAAAACCGTCTTTGAATCAACGAAACGGGGTAAAGTGTAAATTAATAATTATTAAAGTGCATGTATTCCGAGCGTAACGCTGATGGTATCTTATCTTTGAAGTTAAAGATAGTATACCGGTACTTGTAGATTGTAACATCCTACTGAGTATACGGTGTCTTCAGAACATTTATTTATTTTTTAAACACTTCAGTTTCCGCGTTCCAAGGTAAAATTGTCGCACAGTCAACATCGGGTATCGAAGAGAATGTGTGTGAATTCGTCAGATATTGCATGAATTGTACATACACTGGCAGCATCCCGCATAACATTTTCGTCAATAATGAAAGCACGTGTTACAAAAAATTCGAAACAGATACAACAGTAGAAGCCGCTACATATTTGTCGCAAACAGGGACTTGCTCGATATACTACAATGTAGGCGGACTGTCGTTTGCAGAAGGACATGTAACATATACCAGAACGTGTCAATCAGGTAATGGAATAGTTTTACCTTATGCGATTTCAAACTTAAATTCCAGAATTATAATCAACGTAAACAAGAAATGAAGTTTGAATAACAAACTTATAAAATGTATAAATATTACCAGATGGAAACATATACACACCATTTGCAACAACACATGTATGTAGTTGTAAAATATTTATTGTATTTATTGTACTTAGTACAATGATTTCAGTTGTGTTGATTTTTTATAGGTTGTCTCAACTCGTCGCTCGAACTCTACAAGTATCAAACGTTTACAGCAATCAACGAGGAATCTGTCTTGTATTATGATTACAGTCTGAATGACTGTTTGGCATTGCTTACCATGCTTACCATGTTTGACACGTCGTTTGCCCTGGGATGGGGTGTAACTAGTTCCGGTACGACGTGTAAGCTTTCTTTTGAATGTTCAACCAATTGCAGTTTTCAGTCTGATTCTGCATCTACGATGGTGGTTCAGAATTGCAACACGGCTACAAGTAAGTATGCATTTACACCTGTTTAAGATGCATGTAGATCGCCAAGCTGAGCAGCACGGTATATTACTCCAACGTTAGCGACCTTGCAAAAACAAATCATTAATAAATTATACATTTTAAGAACAATCACCGTGACGATTGTTGACATTTTTGTTACTGGTATTTTAGAAATACAACAAAAATAACATCAATATATGTATATGTAAGGGAGGAACTAAGATGAAAGATTACTCCCATTTTCAATTTTATTAAAAAATATTAAATTTTATAAAACAATTTTAACTCCGTGATTCTGAAAAGATGCAAAGTGTGATTTTCATTCACCTTTACTATGTGTCCATTGCTCTCACAACTTTCAGATCAAATATTGAAAAAAATTATATATCCAAATGTATAAAACAAACTTTAATACGAATGTTACTATATATAGTAACAAAATAAGTACCCTTTTAGGGTGTTTATGAGGCTAGCGAGGCGATTATCAAATTTTGGCCGGTCACGTGACCCGTATTAACGTTTCATAATCGCCGTCGTGCTTTTTCACGTGCCGTTAAGAGCAACAAGCTACGTCACGAGTATTCAGAGCACTAGCGGATCCAGGGGGGGGCGCACCCGGCGCGCCCCCCCCCCCCCCACAAGCCCCGCCGGC
>Ga0224511_10001217_pt1 | contig 15031 bp, 3 predicted proteins | sample SF_May12_sed_USG_2_FD_169988 | JGI IMG/M metagenome (GOLD analysis project Ga0224511, IMG submission 169988) | Sediment microbial communities from San Francisco Bay, California, United States - SF_May12_sed_USGS_8_1 | ecosystem: Environmental > Aquatic > Marine > Sediment | place: USA...
CCGCGCATCGCGGCATTAAGTTGGTGTGCCGTTAGTGCCTGCTTGCTCGAAGTAGGTCCAACACCGGTGTGAGCCAGTCAGCGGTTGTTGCGATGATCGCTTAAAAACTTCTTCGCAAGCACTGAATTTGCAAATTCACCTAGCGGCCTTCTCCGCTAGAGGTCATCGATAGCTGTAGGAGGAAGGCAGCACCATTGCTACTGACAGCTGGTGATAACAACAGTCTGAGTGAGAGGTCAGGAACTAGAACCAATTGACTAAAGCCCGCGGGCTCACGCTAAGGCCGTGCGTGAGCCTTTTGGCATTTCCAACTGTTCGTTTTCATAGCGTTTGACTGGCCCCGCAGTTTCCTTCGAAAGGGTGCTCTCTTGCCATACACTGCCAATGGTGCCCATGCTGGCATGGCTGGTGAAATAGTGGGATAGCTCAATGGATAGAGCATTACGTGATAGCTCAGTGGGTAGATCATTATGGGATAGTGGAGAAATCAGTGTCTATAGCACTCAATTCTGAATTACTGTATTATGTATTAAAGCCCCCGGCCATAACTGGCTCCCATACCAAGGCTCTACGAATCCAAATGTTGCTGGTCCACTGGTCGGACATGCTATCCGAGATTATGAACAGTTGATATAAATGAGTCATTACCTGATAGGGTGGTTGGCTCGGTTGCCCATGTGCCAGCCAGCACTAATAGCAGAAATCTTAGGAGTTTCAGCATGATTACCTCAGCGGAGTCTAAATGACAAACGGGTATATTATAAAAACACGTCAATATCTGACGTACAGACCCAAATATTTAGCTAACTGAAAATTTGTATACATAATTAATGAGTTACTATTGCTTCCATCTAATATTTTGTGTATTTTATTACTCAATAAATATTCATTATGCGCAATATGAGAATAACCAAATCAGACAATTTTATTGATGAGATCGCTCCATGAGAACTGGCTGGTGGCGATGCGATTTTCTAAAATTCACTCAGGCACTTGGCCATCATATATGAAGGACCTTCTACGCCTTCTGTGCTTGTCAGAGTGGTACAAGCTAATATATTTGCAAGGAGTTCAATATAACAAGTGGAATTGTCTGCTCTCTGCTCACGTACTTCTGTCAGAAGACAATGATTGTTATTTTTAAACGTTAACTTACCTTATTGCACCACCATTCAAAATCATAATTCTCAACAGCTCTCAATTCGACTCACAACACTCACCTCCAACTTCCAACTCCCTACTCACAACTTTCAACTCTAACTCAAATCGCTGCATCCATTAGATCGGTGACATATTGGTACAGCGCGCGCACTTACACATGCCTGGTGCCCACTGACAAAGGAATCATTCAGGGAGTTGTCTCATCCTGTGATGTCATGCAACCGGGTCTGGCATGGCCTGGATTTGAACCCAGGTTTGCATGGCTGCGAGCCCAATGCTGTAACCAGTAAGCTATCCAATGATCATTTCTTCATCTTGAGTGGATTTCACCCCATTCATAGTAGTTTCCACTTGATCCACTCCATTGGCATTGATCTCCATGAGATGATCAATGCGAGTAACTTTGTGTGATTGTCCGTGGGGTCAGCCTTGTAATTATGCACTGATCGCTGATCCATTGCTAGTAACTTTGTGTGACTGTCCGTGGGGTCAGCCTTGTAATTATGCACTGATCGCTGATCCATATATATCCTTATTAAGGTTTTATACCCTCAGTCATGGGTACTCACAACTCAGAAACTGTTGACGAACCAAAAACGAAAGCAAATGACTCAGTTGGTGATAGTCCTGAGCCAATGCTAACATATTAGTATTACCACACTAGACGAATTTTCCAGGCGAGAAATCGTCAATGGCTTAGCAGCAGAGTCATCACGAAGTTGTCTTCTCTTCAATAAGAATGGCTGAAACACACACAACTTGGAATTCTGGCCTGAAATAAAACGTTTTACCTTTGTTTGTTATTGTTATTGTTATTGTTATTGGTATTGTTTATTCTTCATCTCATGTATCATAAAATGATAATATTGAAATGCTACAAAACTAAAAATATAATCAGATAAAAAGCAGTCGTTAAAAAATTCATATGGTGAATAAAAAAAACTACGTTGTCTCTTAACTGTACGGCACTTGCTGGGTCGGTATGTTGTCTCCTAACTGTACAGCCCTCGCTGGGTCGGTATGTTTCCTAACTGTACAGCCCTCGCTGGGTCGGTATGTTTCCTAACTGTACGGCACTTGCTGGGTCGGTATGGCACGGTTATTCTGGCACTGGCACGGTTGACGTTATTTTTATTATCCTTTTATTTAAGGGATGTTTTTCGTTTATTGCAATTTTACTAAAGTGAATCATAGAATGGTTTATTAAAACCTCATTCAATGTTGTTAGCCCCAGAAGCTCCAGTCGGCTACTATAGCTTACTTTGGGTGAAATTACTTTGGCAGCTGGCTTTTGGATCTTTCTATATCGGATTTACTCTTGTCACTAACTAGGCTGTGCCAAACTGGTGATGCATAAGTGACCACTGGCATTATGTTGCTTTATAAAAAGTCAAAAGACCTTCATTGTCGAGGCCAACTTTTCGCAATTGTCTCATTAAAAACAGTTTTTTATTACGTTTTGCTGAAATCGTACCTGTGTGCTTATTAAAGCTTAGTGTGCTGTCTGCAGTCACAACTTAAAAGAAATTAACAGTTTATAGATAATAATACTGATTCCAGTTCTGATGTTATTGTTTTAGGAATTCAGCCGAAACCGTAGCTCAACTCATCGGAGGTAAATGTTTTTGGGATTGTCAGTCCAAACTGACAGACTAACGCGTTGGGCTTTTACTTTTTATTTAGTTAACAACATGAATTTTCGTGTTTGCGTGATTTCAGTCTATGTGGCTAACGCGCGGCCGTTTTAAATTAAAAACAAAATAGAAGACCTTTTACCCAATCCTTGAGGGCTACGATAGCTTGTCCAAAATCGCTTAATATACTAACCTGCCATTAGAAATGCCAAACCCTTAACAGTTAACGAGACAACACCTGCGCTAAGCGCTTTGAAACCAACCCAAAGCCTCCAACAGTTTTGAACATCTTCATTATTTACACTGAAGTAGAAAGTTTCAAAGCCGGTGTCTGTCAGCATATTACACTTTGTGTCCATCCTCATGGCGACAGGTCAATAGTTAGCTCTGATAACGTCATATAAGAGCTCGATGGCACAGGAGCACCATGAGTCTAGTAACTTCATATTGGAATGCCATTCTGGGGGCTTTTTATTCTATGCATGATGAGAACAAACAAAAGGGAATTCTTTACAATGATCGAAAACTTCCCATTCAAGCTTCCTTCATAGAGGGGTACCTGCCCTTAGGACCATAACCCTCATCATACATATATTTTGGGAATTGCACTCTCCCTATTTTATCTATAACCTGGATATTAAGGTAATTAATTTGATGTGTAACAACTTGTGACTATGTCTGAAACCGGAGGGAATTAGGAAACCTTTATACCTTTCTGGATAAAACACACACTGTTTTTTTTATCCTGTGTCACAAACCGAAGCCCTCTCATCTATTAACAGCCCTGTGATCTATTTACATCCCTGATTATGTTGTCATGTCACACTCACCCAGATATTGGTTTTGGTGAGTTTACCCAGGACGGATAATTAATAAACCCCTAGTATTGCGTTGGTATCTGATTGGTATAGCCAATCATCTAATAAAATTACACACAAAACGACAGCTTCTGTGACGCGGAAGCAGGCAGCAGCTTAGCCATTATGTTATTATATGCTGCCAACACTTGAACTGTTTGGAACTCGAGTCAGCAGTTAGGATTAGTAACAGAGGGATAGAGATATTTCACTGAACAAACCCTGGATATTACCCTAACAGAGGGAGATCGGTTAATCTAATAACCAAACTGTTATAGGTAAGTAAGTCTACTGAAAGCTAATGGCATAAACAGTCTGAGGCTTTTTTGTGACAGTTCTCCTATGCCTTTGCAGTTTCGCGTTCGTAAAGTATTGGACCTATTGGACTGGGCTTTACCTTTGCTTCTACAAACATAATTTGACTAAAAATATATGTAATGCGACAGGTTAGCAGATTATTTGGTCAGCAGTGAGTTTTATATCACAGTGGTGAATGAAATCTCGAGGTCTGCATGTGAACCAGACCCGAACTAGTGAGCCACATCTTGCCATATAGAGGCAGTGGGGGAGGGGATAAAAAGAACGTTTAGTTGTAGTTTTAATCATGCAAGTTATGATATACAGGTAACTCTCAAACCGAGAGAGGTAAATAACACTCCATTCAAAGGAAAGTGAACACGACAGCCATTCCATTAACAAGTAATCTTATGTCTGCATGCATCTGCAGTTCATTTGCCAAACGACTTTTTTTCATTGATTCACCTTTCACCCTTCACTTAAAATTTCAATTTTTGCAGATCCTACTGGCTAGTCCCATAGTAACTTAATCCACGCGGGTCTATAACCATCTTACATTGCCAACAATTTCTAGTGGGGATAAACTTATCATGTGGATGGTATAAGTACGCCAATGGTTTGTTTTTATAATAGGTCATGGTTTGTTCTATAGAGCTGGTACTGGGTGGGCCTCCTTTATCTAAGGTACCAATCCGAATCTGACAGAGGAGAAAACAAAAAGTTGAAATCGAGTCCAGAACAGCTGGTCTGACTCTGAATGCGCTACTAACTGAGCCACTACTTCTCCTTGCTTACCATCCACCCAAACCTTTTACCAGGCTGATCATTATAATGTTTTCACTGTAACGCTGATCTCATAGTACAAAAATGATTATTTATTATCTCCAAAGCAGAGCTAGTTCAGAAAGTGGCCTACTAAGCCTATTTTACTTAGCATTTTCAGGGGTAGGTCATTGGAGGACTTTCTGTTTGCACCTGTGTGGCCCATAAATAGGTTACCTCTATGGATGGACCTCTTGTACTTTTCAACCTTGTGATCTGAAACCGACGGTGTTGGAAAAGACAAAAATTTTGTCCCAACTGGGAATCGAATGAAGGACCTCCGATTTAAGGCCCCGTCCACCCTCAGAGCCATTGCTCTAACCATACTAATGCTTTAATGATTACAGTTGATCGCTGACCCCAGCAGAAGTAATGACTCCTCTCACTCCTCGGCATAATAACTGGCTGAGGCAGCAGTTGTCCCTTCTGATGCAATCCTCACAGTCTCTGGACCAACAGGAAGAATACGAGGACTGCAGACTGAGAAAAAATGGATATGTTATACCACCACACCAATACAGCATGGAGTAAGTGTGTCAGTGTGTCCATGCAGCTCACACATCGCTTTAGGAGGTCACAGATCCCAACAAAGCTTGCAATTTCTGACTCGTTCTCCTAGGCAAAGATTACAGGCATCATCCCATACTTTAAACTCGCCATCAATGGGTTGTGTGTTATTAGCGATAGTGTACAAGGTAGGGAGTCAATCAGAGTAGATCGGCAGGGTCCTCTGTGTGCACCCATGTGACTCATAGAAAAGGGCGAACCTCTTTATTCAATATGCTGCCCTGAGATCGGCAAAGATTTTTGAAGCCATTACGGCAAGTGTCATCCTAGCAAGACAGCAAATCACTAGAGAAACATATTACAAAGGTTTTCCTGTGGCTATAAAGCAGAGATGTCACGAAGAGACAGCCCTTCACATGAAAACTTCCATGTAACTCCTCAATTATAACTGATAATTATTGATATTGCCCACGATATCATCTCGGAAGATTTGCCTGTAGTAATAATCGTCCTTCCTGCATCAATTCCTGCCTACGCCACCATATACCAATCAGATGTCATATAATAATATAGTTTTTATATTGGCAGTGTGTTGTGTAATAGTATTGTTTTTGTATTAGTCAGTGTGTTTAAGTTGTTTGTTTTCATGATGAGTTTTACTATCACTTCCGTCCGTCCCCTGAATTATTGACATCTATTCACTTCATCCCATCAGAGAGACCCTCGGAGATCTTATTCTCACAGACGTAATTAGATCTTGGGCTTAGTAGTGATTTAACCGTTACATTGTGACCGATGTGGGAGGCACTGTGTTTATTCCGTTCACTGAGTCGTCACTAATATTTCACTGTGCGCGCAGATGTGACTACTGAGTGGTGTAAACTTTACATATAGTCGACATGAGGGGGGCTTCATGCTGTGGTGACAGGTTTGGGTGAGTAGATCGCAGCTGTCGGTAGGAATGTGTTTATATAGACTCAAGGTTTAACCTTTAAACCATTGTTCATGGATAAAGTTTTGCTCTCTGCTCTTCCTGTCTAGTTGCCGTAGGCAGAGGTGTGCTTTCCCCAATGTGAACGGCCCCCTCTTCTATTTACCAGAGGCAGTTAATAGGCATTTTCGAACAAGCTAGCGTAACCCTAAAGTGATAAAAAAGGGCTCTATCTTTATTGTAGTTTGGGTGGCCCTCGTTTCAGCCAAATAGACTGAAATCATGCGAATACAAAAATTTGCGTTGGCAACTAAATAAAAAGGGGAAGTACCGCGCGTTAGTCTGTTTGTCTGTCTGTCTGTCTGTCTGTCTGTCTGTCCGAACAACCGTGCCAGTGAGTCAATTTATTTTCCCCGCTATAGCGCAATTAGCCCCAAGTCGTCTTGTCTTAATGCTTTAGGACAACTTGTCTGATCAAGCAGAAAACTCCAGTAGATATGTTCAGGCAGTATGGCGTGTTGCGGTGCATTGGCAGGGCAATGCGTAATGAATGTTAACTTGTCCGAAAAACGCCTACTGTGTGCTGCGATGCACCAATTGAGAATAAACTGAGAACCAAAATTGGTCATGTGGTTTAGATGTTTCAAGAGCCGTTATTTGGTCAGTATATGGCATATGTTTGCCTGTAGCTGCCTGAATAGATTCTGCATCAGATAGCACTATAGGAATAATTTAAATTGATTCATGGTTTAATCGTCTAATCATTCGTACAGATGCTAACACCATCCTATACAAGTATAGACCTCCATTTACCTATGGGCTTGGTTTGTTGTAAAAAAGTAGACACCAATAAAATTTAACTACGCGCTCAAATCCTCATTACCAAAAACACTCATACAGCATTATAATGTCTTTGGATTTGATGATACGTACCCAGTGAAACTTCTGAAGCGGTGACACATTTAACAGCATCATATAATTAGAATACATACCTGTAAATACTGGTCAGGTAACTTTATTCTACATGGATAACAGTAATTAAAACAGAGATTCGTCTTCAAAATAATCCATCTGAGAAAATGTGGCAGTGTAAAGGTTAAGTTCATAACTCACCCAAAGTAACCATTTTTTGGACCCATGACCATGTTTATTATCAAGGGCGGGGGAGACCTGAGAGTAGAAGAAGTTGTATTGCTATATATTCCTCGTCTCCTTTCAATGGGCTTGTGATGACTTGGTGGCATCCAGCTTCTCTCCAAGTCTGTGTGATCAGCCGGGGAATATTCCCCTGAAATACTCGGCCACGACTGGGAATTGAACCCGACCTGCAGTGAGATACATCCATTCTCCCACTGAGCTATCATGACCACTAGCTAAGTGTAGTATTGGCATACCTATTGGGTTTACTGTAAGCTACATTAGGTAAGGTCAGGTTAGGTTCATGGTATGTTTCGTGAACTACCTTATTAAGGCAGGGCCCTGATTTTAGCATGGGCCATGAGTGTCCTGTATACACCACGTTATAGCTACTCATTATAAGGCATTATAGCACTGTTAATACCCTCATCACCCGTACAGCTGCCCTCAGGAGAGTGAACTCACTTATTGATTTTACTCCGACAAAGTTAGAATCACCAACGGCTGATAATGAGCTTATAATACCTTACACTTTTACATGAGTTTTGGAGTATGAATGAGACCACACCCCAACACCCCCATTTCCCAACCCTATTCCAGTCAACGCGAAACTCTCGATGGCTGGTTTAAGCACCGTATAATATTGGTATTACTGAATGCACTCCACACAATTTCATTTAGTTGTCGAAGTGAGCATTGGTGTATAGCATGTACAGAAGTCTGTCAGTGTCCCATCATTTTAAAAGTTACTATCTGTATGGCATGGTTTTAATAGTATAGGATAGTTTGGTATCTCAGCAGAATGCATGCAAAGAACTGCACATGTAATGAAGAGTGGAGTTCCTAATTTGTGACTAAATTAAATTGAAGTGTGGAGGGCTCTTTAAGTTAGAATTAGTGAACAGCTCAGTAGCCATAGAACAGTCGGCTCGCAGTGGTAGGGTCCTGGTGATATTGGACACACGTTGTTAGTACAAGCTTCCCGCACTATTCCCAGCTCAGTGTTAGAGCGCTGGGTTTCCAACCATTAGAACCTGAATTCAACACCCGGTCATGACCCAGTCTCACCATGACTGTGAGCTCCTCGCTTTAACCCTAGGTCAAAATTTACCCTCATTATGAGACGGGGCAGTGCTGACCCATAACTGGCAAAAAATTTAAGGCTTAGCCTTGAAACTTCACTATAACAGTAAAGATGTAAGTCCAGAACAAAAGCCCAGCAAAAAATGCTTCAGGTTGGCTTTACAAACTGTTCTTGCTGTCTTCCAGTACTAGAAACAGCATCTCTCGTGAAGGCACCAGCACTCAATGGCTGCAGTAAGATTATATAGCAGCTTCCCTCACCCGATAGTAAATTAAAAACCCTAGTAGTGGTTAACACATCCCATAGCAGACGGCTCTGACCCCGGCCATTCTAGATACCCTCCCAGTGACTAATACTGCCTCACAGCATGAGCTTCCTTTAGTATACAAGCACATAGTGGTGCTGACTGCTGCATGACAATAGATGGTGCTACTGATGATTATGCATCGCGGAAAGCGTAACCTTTGCACATCTGAGGTATTTCGAACACTGGGTGAAACATAACTTATGAAGACGTTTGGCTTGGCTAGCATTAATATTGCCTGTACACTGACATAAAAGCCACTGGATTCTGCAAGTTTCTATTGGCTGATCCTTACACGCGTTTTACCATGGGCAGTATACGAGCAAATTAAAACTGCCTATCCGCTTTATCTTAATCTCTGAATAACGCTTGCATTGAGATCTAAGTTAACCATCGTCATCCTCATTTCCACCCATTATCTCTCCAGTCCTGGATGAAAGCCTTCTCCAAGCTCAACCATTTAGACTAATCCTTGCTGACATGTTTGGCTATTTCATAGCACCTTCACTTTTTTGGTTGACCACGCTTTCTTTTCCCTGTGGTTTCCATGGTATGTTAATATGATGTGGATGTTATTGATATCGGCACCAAGCCTGTCATATTCAGACATCGGCCATCACTAGGGAAGTGGGCTGTCAGTTCTACGTCACAGTCACTGCTTATCCGGTTATAGAAGAAAGACTCTCATTGTATTCTCATTATAAGAGGCTCTGTGAAGAGCCCTTAGAAATAACGCCACGGTCTTCTAGTTGGTACTGAAGTAACCGACAACAGCCTCACTGCCATCTAATGAACTCGGTAAATAGCTTAATAAGAGGAGATTAACATGGTGTAGAGGAGCCTCCTATGACAGCCAGAGTTTTATTTGGCATAAAATCGGTTAGATGCGCGGTGGTAGTCAGCTTAAACAAATCGTGTGAAGAGTCAAGTGATTGAATTTTGTAATGAGACTGATTCACAGGAAACGAATCATTACATTCATGTAAGTATTGATGACTTCTATCAGATATTTTACCTTATTGAGATAAACCCCTTCTCACTCCCGACTTAAATTTGTGTTTGTTTATTTTGAGGTGGAAAAGTTTATCCTGGTTCGCCTATTGAAATAACCAAGAGCCTGTAACTATTGAACCCTAGAGCCTATTCAATGTGAAAGCATGTACCTATAGCCGGTTATTCACCCGGTTATTCACGGAATTGCATACATGTATGTAGCTTCAGAATTTAGTCATGAGGTTTTTCTGTTAAAATGTTGATTCAAAAAAAGAAAACAAAGCTGTGAGTTTATTGAATGGGTGAACACTGTATTACCATGATGCTGATTCTGCTCTGCCTGTTTGCATCATGACTTGGGGGCTTGTCACGCTTTCATCCGGTAAACTTAGAAGCCGGGTAGAGTCAGTTTCCTAGCTCGGAGAATTCATGTTATACTGCAAGAAAACATCCATGATATGTCATGCAAATAAATCCGACTGCCCTGCATCATTTTAGAGAAACATTTTGGGGTCTGTGCTCTCATGGCTATTACTCATAGCTCCTGCCTCTTTGACACATTACCCCCACTAATATTATTCTAGCTGGTTGTGAAGTGATGCGCACCCCGAATGGGCTGTAATTGCTTTGAGATTGAGATCTCAACACCCACTGTATATAGCTCCTGACCTATCTGCTTTTGTTGTTGTTATTGTTGTTGTTGTTGTTGTTGTTGTTGTTTGTTGTAGATGTGTTTTAGCATGCCTTTGTTTTGCCAGCGCTAGTCATTCCTGTTTTGTGTAAATGGACATAAAAGGTTCAACCATAAGGACGTGAATGAATACTTAATTACTTCGATGACCGGGTATACTTTTACATAGACATTAACTGACGCCGAACCCGAGCTTGACCCCATCATGCCTTACCATTGATTCATGCAGACCTAGAGAGACTGATGCTTGTGCAACTCTCCCTCACTTTAAACTACCTGATGCACAATTCAGGCTTCTTGGTGAAAAATCTGTCCTCCTGAAGGATGAACATACTTTGCTATTGAGCGCTGTGTTCAAGTGGTTAGAGCATTCACCACTGGTGCTGAAGGTTCAGAACACAGCTTGTGTGTAGGAGTTTTTAAAAACTCCCTCTGTCCCTCTGTCTACTGATCAATGGGCACCCGACGCTCTTCAGAGCCGGGGAAGATAAAGGGGGTTAGGAAGAGGATACAGCACCCTACCTCAAATACACCACTGTTGGTACGAGTTGGCTCTCTGGCAGCCGCTTCCTGACACCCATTGGTTAAGGGACAACCTTTACTTTTGTATTACAGAGGTGAGTTGAGAGATCATGGCATCTGTGGAGTTGACCCACAACTTCTGGCTGACCTGTCGGAGGATAACATTGACGAGCAGATTATCACAGAAGAGATCTCTAAACTTAACCAGGAGTATGATCTCAGAGCCGTCAAGTGAGTAGAGAAAAATGGTGGCTCAGTACTAAGCGCACTACGCTTAGTAATAGGCACTCCAGCCTTAGCAACAAATGCACTAGGATTAGTAATAAACACATTAACTGGCCTTAGTGTCAGAGGTGCACAATTTGCCTTTCGAAACAATGTTATGTTGTCCTTTCACTCGCATCAGATTCAGACCACAGTGCCCAACCCAGCAGATTCGCCCTTAGAGTAACCTTCTCTATAGGACATGTCATAGACAATCCCTTAAACGAGCTGCTAGCTTCGTGATCCTATTTATGTGAGGGAAATCTTAAAATACAACAGGAGGCTACAAACGTGAGGGACTCAAACGTGATAGACCTAGCATTACCTGGCTATTGTCAGAATTACAATGATACCTTGCTGTCATTGATACCACAAGGGGCTTGCTTGGGGGGCTATCCTGCTACCCCATAATACCCTAAACACTGAGCTATCCTGCTACTTCAATGGATCATTGAGTGGTCACCTCGTACTCGTAGAGTATTTGAGTACTAAATAACTCAGACACATGAATTATCTACAGTTCTGCACGGACCTATAGGCCATTTCTTTTATCGTATTGCTCTCTGGGGCATGATAGCACTAATTGTTCATGTCCCATCAAGCCATCTCAGTCAGCTATGGAATGCATGGAGCCTCCAGGGAGGTCCATGGTGTAAAATCGGTGACATCCTACCCTCTGTAGTTACATCGGGTATCGGAACTTCAAAAACATATAAATCATTACAATTTATCGCATCTATATCATCATCCATGGTCCATTTTGAAGATAACCATCTTCTTAAATAATATAATTTGAATAAAATAATATTATTCTCTCTGAAATGTTTTATTTCCCATGATCCCCCAGCGGTGAAATAAATCACTGCATCAAATCGTATTTACTTCGTTTTCTCCTTAATGGATCACTCTCCTTCTAGGGAATTTTATACTCTGGTCGACTGAGAATCGAGGCAGTGTTTAGAAATGATTCACATGAACAACTCTCCTTCTAGGGAATTATAGACTCTGCTCCTTCATACATTAAGGTCTATGGAAACCCGAGATTCTGTTTAGCCAAACAAGACCAGGTTCCAAAAACCCAGTGATAGTTTTGTTAAAAATGCAGGGCAACACAAAAACAAATCCGTCTTCAGTCCATCATTCATCAGTGGCATAAGGGCCTGATCTGGCACACACAGATTCAATTAAAGTGAATAAAACCAATTTCAGGGGATTCTCAGAGAACCTTTAAATTTACTTACTAAAAATTTATGACCTCATAACAAACTAAAATCTGCTGGTAAAACCCTCGCGCCCAAATACAATACAAATGATGTTTCATTCCTTGCTCATATCACATCATTATAGGAAACTTTTCATCATATTCAACATGATTAGCTTCTCCATGAAGTGTGTCATTGAACTTTTGACCCGGTTTTAACACTAAAATTTTCAACCTGTCAGACTATAGCCTATTATATTAGAGAGACTGTTTCCACTGCTTGTCTTAGCCATACTAGTCATGGTTTCTAGCAGTGGTAATATAACCAGCACACCTAAAGCTGCGTGTACACAGGCAGATCAGCCGAAAAACAGCGTGGATAAGGGATTAGGGCTATATGGCAACATGTTTGCAAGGTCAATCACCTTATTATCCAATATCTGCTTCAGTAATCAGTCTATGAGCCATGTCAGCCAATCCTGTGACAGCATTTAGTACAGTGCAGCTTTTGCATAATCGGATTTTGATGAAAATGTTTACATCTGGCATACGCATGGATTTGCTGATTCAAAGCCGGAGTCCTTAGGATGCAGTTAGTTTGAAGGTTCAGGCAACATGCCACCTAAAGCCTGGACTCAATACAAATCAAATAAGGAGTATAAAATCAACCTTGTCACTCAAAGACTCGCTGGCGTACCGTAGGGAAGCTGAAGTTTAGTTACCACTATGCCCTTCACGCTCGTTGGGTTCGGATCTCACCATTAAAATAAAGGAGACTCTCCCATACCTTCTCTATGGTGCAGTGGGCATAAGCAGAAAGGCCCATAATGGCTCTTCCCTTGACATGCTGATTAAAGAACCGACATGCTAGCTTGAATAAACCAAGATATACATAGGTCTATACTGAGTAGTGTAGTCGCTGTCAATGTGTGTATCGCAAAATGTACTCTTTTGCAGCAAGAGGCAGAAAATGGTGCATTTCCTGCATAAGATCCCTGTGGAGGGAACTATGATGGCTCTGGTTATCATAGATGTTATTATGGTGCTAGCAATGGTTGTCATAGATCTCTATATAATACAAGGTAGGTGCCTGCTAAGGGAGGTGCTTGCAATGGTTGTCATAGATCTCTATATAATACAAGGTAGGTGCCTGCTAAGAGAGGTGCTAGCAATGGTTGTCATAGATCTCTATATAATACAAGGTAGGTGCCTGCTAAGGGAGGAGCTGGCAATGGTTGTCGTAAATCTCTATATAATACAAGGCAAGTGCTTGCTTAGGGAGGCACTAGCAATGGTTGTCATGTATCTCTATATAATACAAGGTGGGTGCCTGCTAAGGGAGGGGCTAGCAATGGTTGTCATAGTTCTATGTATAAAACAAGGTAAGTGTCTTCTAAGGGAGGCGCTAGCAATGGTTGTCATAGATCTCTATGTAATACAAGGCAAGTGCTTGCTTAGGGAGGCACTAGCAATGGTTGTCATAGATATATGTATAATAAAAGGAATTATGATCCCAAATGCCAATTCCTTTTTCGATAAAGAGTGTAAATAGTTGCTAAGCTCTATCTGGATAGCAAAATCTGCCGACAAAATTGGTTAGAAAACCTTGGAGAATATTCATATCCTCCAAAGTCTTTCTACCTCTAACCAATTTGGAACATAAAATTATTCACAACGAAAAGCTTAGATATAGCTGAATGCCCGTACACTCATGAGCATAATTATATGGGCATTTAGCTATATTAAAGCTTATCACTTGTATGAAACTCTAATTTAAAAGGCATATAAGGTGTAAAATAGATTTTAACTTTATATTTTATTAGTTCTAATCATACATTATAAATATCAAAGAATAAAGAAGAAATAAATAAGGAAAATGGGAAATTTCCATCTTCATCAGGGCACTCGATGACGTAAAGTCGCTAGGGCAATATACGGCAAAATACCAAGATTTGAATATCATTAATGCACGAGGCTTTCTTTGAACGGTTACAGTGCACATGTAATTGCCCCATCAGCTTTCAGTTTGTAGCGTGATGTGTTTTTATTCTAGAGGAACTCAACCTCATAAACGGTAAGGGAACTGAGGTATTACATTATGTGAAGAAAGCTTGTGCCGGGCCAGCGGAATTCTTAGCAAACGCTTCGGATATCACCTCAGCATACAGCAGATATATAGAGCATAGATCACATCAACACAATGGTAATCAATCAAACAAATCAATCAATCGGTCCTGCATTCAATTAATCGATCTATCACGCAATCTATTACCAACTGAGTAGGGGGCTCTCTGCCAAGCGAGATAACAGCTGGGAACATGTGGAGTTTATAGTGTAGGGTGGCATGCCCAGGGCCAAAATTGCTCACACCCTATCAGGTCACTCATTAGTTCAGTGTGAAGCTAGAGCTACAAGACTCAGCGGATGGTCCTGGGAGGCTGGGGGTCAGTCAGCCTAAGTCACTTTCTTCACACATCACCCGGTGGGAATTCAGCTACTTTTAACAAGAAGGGAGAGGTCGATTTTAGACAACCGTGCTATGACCTTGACCCTGATATTGCCAACTAAATATTTAAAAATCAACAAGCCAAAATTGTTAATCAATAAATCGATCAATCAATGAACT
>Ga0224511_10001218_pt1 | contig 15026 bp, 11 predicted proteins | sample SF_May12_sed_USG_2_FD_169988 | JGI IMG/M metagenome (GOLD analysis project Ga0224511, IMG submission 169988) | Sediment microbial communities from San Francisco Bay, California, United States - SF_May12_sed_USGS_8_1 | ecosystem: Environmental > Aquatic > Marine > Sediment | place: USA...
GCCTAATACTGCACATAACTGGCCGCCTAATACTGCACGTAACTGGCCGCCTAATACTGCACGTAACTGGCCGCCTAATACTGCACGTAACTGGCCGCCTAATACTGCACGTAACTGGCCGCCTTATACTGCACGTAACTGGCCGCCTAATACTGCACGTAACTGGCCGCCTAATACTGCACGTAACTGGCCGCCTAATACTGCACGTAACTGGCCGCCTAATACTGCACATAACTGGCCGCCTAATACTGCACATAACTGGCCGCCTAATACTGCATATAACTGGCCGCCTAATACTGCACATAACTGGCCGCCTAATACAGCACATAACTGTATATGTTATGCCCATGCCCTGATAATAACTCTGTTAAGAGATGATCCCTTAGAACTCAGGACTCAGAACTTGCAGGATCGCAGAACTTACTAATGAGTCGGAGTTGGGAAGTGAATTCCCTTCCCGCACAACGGCTCAAATCCACCAAGCAGACATACTCTCCCATATCTTCCTCTGCCAAATCCGTCAAATCAAGCCTACAAATCAACTGAGGGATTATAACACTGCCCGTCAGGTGTCTCTCCATTTCTGCCTCTCGCATAGCGAATTTGGGTTTATGGTATTGCCTATCATGTGATGGATTTAGACAGTTTGCCACAGGGTAAGGATTTATATTTAATATAGCATACCTGCTTCCTGAAACTCTATGCTTGCGGCTGATTGGCTGGCCATCTCGCCGTGACCAGTGAATTCTCGGTGTTGGATAGGCATTGGACACACAGTTCAGTGAGTGGGAACTTCCCCTGCCCACATAGCCATCATTAGGCACACCTGAAAACAGACACAATCACAGTCCATCAACCTGGGCTGTAATAATCCTGGTCCCTGGGGTGTGATCCCTCTACTGGCGCTCCAATACCAAGTCTTCATGATAGCAGGGATAGCAGGATAGCGCAGTGGTAAAGAACCTGGGTTCGAATCCTGTCCTGACGGTCTGCTGATGCGAGTGTGAGCCCCTCAAATAATTTCTAGCTCTTATCTCTACAACTCCAACAAGCCTCAGCTCTCAGGCTTATGAGGTCTGTTAATACAAATGGCCAGGTGCCCTAGTGGAGAAAATTCTATTCCGATAGATGTTTTATCAGAGATTGTCTCATAAGTATATCAAAAGAATTTTTTGACCTCATAATGACAGAAAACAAAGAAGAAGCAATATGCTTGTTTCCTGGATGATCTATAATGTATTCCATAGAGAAGAGCAACGCAGATGTTCTTTCTTTCATATGACCCTTTCACTGTTATAGTGAAGCTGCCGGGCTGGATACTCGTTTGGCACCAGTTAAAGCCTATTGATACTGACCTACCTGTGGTGCTCAACCAGTATTCAACCAGTCAGCATCGACGTAATGGTGAAGATGCCATATACAAGAAAAAGATTACCCTATCTGAATCGGTTAAAAAAGTGACATCAAACAGATAGATGAAGCCCAGTTTGCTATACACGGAGTTACCAGCTGATACTGAACTCACCTTCTATAGAGCCTGTGGAGGGGCAAACCTGCTCTGCCACATTGATGGTGATAGAGTCTTGATCAGCCACTGAGCCGTCATCATACAGAGCGATACAGCGATATACTCCAGCCTCATTGGGACGTAATGCACGGAACCTGCAGCAGAGACAATACACAGATTACATGTTATTACTGCAAAGCTGCATTAGCAACAACGGCACCGCCTGTGTTAAACACAGGTGTCATTACTGCCACATATCCTGCACTATTATCAATGTGGTTTAACCCCTTAGGATCATTAAACCAAATTGAAGAGCTTTGCTAGATTGAGCTCTGCATGAGGTTACACTGCCGGGCTGGCTATCTCTGACTCAGCCGTAGTAACTCAGCTGCACCAGTAGTTACCTGAGGGTTTCTTTGGCCACTGGTAATCTGTTGGGCAGCTCCCATCTGATGTAAGCATTCACTCCCAGTACAGCACAGGTTAGGGTCAGTTCCGTGTATTCATTATAACTGCCATCTCGATTCGGTCCCGGATCTGCGGTGATGACCACTTTGCCTACAATTGCCGATTTCAACTGTTAGTGTCCAAATGAAAATTTGGTTTCGATCGCCAGCTAGTTTCTGCATGTTATGCGTGTTTTTGCCCGTTTTGCATGAGTGGTTGGGAGTTGTGTTACTATTGTACTATTTAATCCTGACATTCAGTAGCTGTGGTGAATAGAGTCAGGTCGACATTCCCCCTCCACCCCACCTGCATGACAGATCCCGCGCACGCACCTGGCTGCCGTTTGACATTGATGGTGATAACTTCGCTCGGCTCAGATGGGCCAAACTCATTGGTAGCCACGCAGTAATACTGGCCACTGTCCTCCATAGCTGTTTCCCGGATCCTGCAGGAAAGAGAAAAATCATCACAATAGGAGAGTTAGAGTCACCCAAAGGTGCCCCTTAAAAGTGGCGACATTCATCTGCAGACGCTCCTCGGTCGTGGTGACACCTGTCAGAAGGCGGCCTCCGGATTTATGGGGAAAGTCACCAGTAGTACCCCTTGGTCATCGTAACACTCACCTGAATGTGCCTCTGTTTGTGTTGACAGCCCCAGCTGGCATCAGGTATGTTTTCCTTCTCCATTCCACCGTTGCACCGAGCACTGACACACATCGCCATTCATCAGTGGAGTTACCTACAACAATAACTCAATCAATAACAACAGTCTAATCAGCAAAAATATTAAGAGCTACAGCTACCATGACATGGTGATAGATGACGGTTAATAAGTAACTTCGTGTCTCTACGACAGAACAGTTGGCAAGAAAAATTAGCTTACCAAGTCCATTTGACTCTGCGTTTCCCAGGACGAGTCATTAGGAGACTTTCTGCTTACACCCGCTTACGCCTACTAAGTTTTTGCTTGAACCGGAAATTGTACCAGGGACCCTCGGTCCAAGGCCCAGTACACTAGCCATTGAGCCATCACTTCACTGCTCGGAGGCACTGACAGGAATACTAGTAGAAGCCTGCCTGTCTGCTACTCACCCTGTATAACATCCTGTTGGCGGTGAGCCGGGGTGATCTGAGGAGAGGGCGGGGCACTTCCTGTTCTGGTAATAGTGTGGAACGCATTCACTTCCCCGTAAATATTCTTAGCCACACATTCATACGTTCCCTCATCACGTTGTGACATCCTGGCAATCCTGTAAACATAAAGACTGTTGGTCACAGCAGGTTAGCGAATAGCACAACATGGGAAGGCGGATCAGTGGATCCTGATTTAGGTTCTTCGATTTGGGCGACTGGTTCAAAAATTGGTACCATTGGCTTGATTGCATGGTGTGTCCTTAGAAAATTTTGTTCGAAGTTCCTGATTTTTGTGACCTTGAACAAAGTACTTAGCCTTCTTTTTTGGCACCCCGTGAAGCATCGTGAAAACAAGACTCTAGCACCAGCCAATGAGCCAGTTTTTCCTTGTTGGAAGAAATACAAGAAAGGTGGAAGAACAAGAACATTTTTACCCGCTCTCATTACAATAAGGCAGTAAATTTATATTTGTAGGATTATAAGATCACAATGCAACATAACCTCTCTTTCGTTCACCGACAGCGGCAACCTTTGTTTAAATCTGTCTCTTTCTAAGCATTGTGTAGAATTTGACTGAAGTGAATAGACAAATTTGGTCTATTCCTTCACATGGAATGCAATAACATCGGTTTCAGAGTATCGCAACTTTCCCACCTGAGTGTGGAGTCGGTAAGCAACTGCTGTCCATTTCTGTTCCAAGTAATAGTGGGTGCGGGCTGAGGTTGTCCGATCACACGGCACTCCAGTCGCACCTCGTCCCCACTTCGGAACTCCGAGTCGCCAATGATTCTGACATCTCCTGGGGCTCGACCACGAACATTCACTCTCACTGACTCAGAGTCAGAGTCGATATGATTCATCGCCACGCATGTGTACATACCCTGGTCATCAAAGTCAGCATCCGTAATCCTGTGGGGAGAAACCATACTGCTACGGGGGTGTAGTTTGGGATGTGAAAAGATAGAAGGGGGTAGAAATGTGGACAACATTATAAAGGGCGTGCCTCAGTTACAAAATGGTTCAGCACACAAAAATTATCGCCCTGAAAAGCATAGTTAAATGTGTAGCATATTGACACCAAGGTTGTAAAACATAGAGACCCAACTACCAAAACTCTTTGCACACAAAAGCAAGACCGGAAAAAATAACATGTCTTTTAGATATCTAGACAGAAGAGACACTGAACCGCTACTGAACCAAGTTAGCCAGGCAGCACATGAGTAGCGGCTTACCGGAGTTCTGATGACCTGGACACAATAGTTCCATTAGTGCCGAGTCTCCAAGTGATTGTCGGTTCGGGGTTACCAGACGCTTCACAACGGAAGACTCCGGTCCCTCCATATGGAATCGGGACTCTGAGATAATCACTAACAATCCTGCAGAAGAAAGTAAATTGTTATGCAGCATTTATACGAGGAAACCTTCGCTCAAAAACTTGTGTGAACTTGTATAAAAGTAACTGTTAGCAAGATTGCTCTCTGATCTGACTCCTGGTCGGTATATAACAGCTTACAGTTGTAAACATTAGCTTGTCACTATATTCAGGCTAAGCCTACTAAATAGTAATAATGCTGATTAATTGCATAATAGAAGAATATGGCTGCTGTGTGTACTACACACATAGTAGGATGAATCAGTCACGGATAACCATTTGTGGCTACCAGGGGGATAACAGCGTGGATAAGGTTTCCTGCCACATGTCATTGAAATGTCTGGCAAATGTCAACTGCAGGGTGATTGGTCTGTCGATTTTACCCGACCTCTCGTAATCAGCCAAAGCATGGTAATAGGTGCATTCACGTACTTGGCTAAATAGTCGGTCGCGAAATCTGCTAAACTGCTCAAGAGCGTGACCGAAAAGCGCGATCCAAAAAGCATCTTTCACTTTCGGTCAAGATCGGAGACCGAAAGCATGCAAACAGAATTCCGCGACCGAAAGTAGTCGTCAGCCTAGTTGTTTAGGCAAATGCCAAGGTTACTCCAAAGAGACTTGATTACTACATTGAGATAAGAACCGTGAATGATTGTTCGACTCTAACCGAGTTTAAGTTGGGAGGGGACAACTCTGATCCGATCAAAATACATCCTGAACTCAACTACGGTCTCTCACCGGGACCGTGTGTTTAAGCGTTCGCGACTCTAATTTTTTCTAAAATTCTGGTCGTGAGCGTCCGAATGCACCTAATGAATTGTATCGGCTGGCTTGAAAGCTTGTTTGTTGGCTGTCTTAGTAGTAGCGGTTGATTGTTCACTGAGTTGTGCTTATTTGATCAGATCATGATAATCATCAGGATTAGATTGCTAGACCAGGAACAGAGAGTTAAATAAAAGAGTTATTCCAATACTAGCAGCAACTGTATGACTGATTGTGAATTTTTTGGCTTATCAGAATCAGTGTGTCTCAAAACCTACCTGAGTCCTAAAAAAGTTCAGGTCTTCTACAACTTTGTCACGCTTCTGACTACTGGGATCTAAGTATGAGTGCGAAATGGGCCCAAAAACGAAAACAAATACCTATGAATTCACTGAGTTCAGCTTAGTCCTTACTCCAATTCATCTCGCAATCAAAGTGAGTGACACTGACCCGGTGACCGAGTGAATTTACTCACCTCTTTCGAAAACGCTCTTTCAGTCTTAGTTTGTGTTCATTACTAATAGCCAAACAACTGCTCTTAATGCGTAAACAGGCCAGTGGTATGTTTGCAACCTAATGCTATTCCATGTGGCTGTCTGACGCTGTAATACGTACGGTTTTCTACCAGTTGAAGCCATGGGATCCACTCTACCCATTGATTACCATGATAGTTGTAGCAGGTCACATGCACTCCATGGGATTCCCGGGCTTTATCGGTCAAACACGGCTCTATTTAAGCTTGCTTTGAGAGACCTGGAGCAACTGCTGCCTCTCTAGACCCATTCTCAGCGCTTGTGTACGACCTTAGGAATGTGTCAGTGGTGATGAGGTGTTCCAAATATTGGGACACTCTCTGTAAAGTCAGGTAGAAAATGACCAACTTCGAGTACCTGGCCATTGACTAGTCATCAAGCTCGCAATATTATACGACATATAAATGGCCGATTAGGCTCCGCCTTTTTCTAAAACGTTTTTCAGAGGGTGCCAATTTTGCCATCTTTAGCACAGATTTAAGGGCACTTCTGCTGTGCCTATTGCACTGTAATTTGACTCAGGTAGGTTTGGAGACACGCTGATTCTGATCAACTGAAAAAAATTTGCCTTGTCATCCAACCTCTAGCGCTCAACAGTACTAGCAGCTAGTAATTAATGATCAATTGATAACATGGACTAGTGGCCTGGTTGGTGGTTGAAGTTGTCAACACAGGATACAGCAAAGCAATCAGTCACTGCATTGACTGAGTTTAAAACTGGGCAATTCATTGTTAGCCAACCAAAATGCAAACACTAGTTTAGGAAAACAAAAGTGATGTAACTAATTGCCTGGGCACAGGCCACCAGCTGATTGGCAGATGCCACAAACCATCCGCAGTGATTTGAGCCCAGACCAAATGCCACCCCGCGCCCATTGGAAGCTCAATCAACCCGGGGTCATGGGTCAGACCTGTCCACGGACGGCCATCCCACGCGAATTAACCGTCCGTGTGCAGGTACCTGCACTGATTTCAAAAGCTACACCGATTCCTGGATTACCTGATGGATGGAGCAGCACCAGAGACTCTGAGCTCCAGACTAGCTTCCTTTGTGCCACAAGTGTTCTCAACTTCACATGTGTAGCGTGCGTTATCATACTCAGGGCGTAAGTTGATCAGTCTGTAGAAAATAAAGACCTGGGGGTTTACCAGCCACCCTGTATAACAGGCGACAATAAAAAGGGGGTAACTTTACATTGTCAGACCACAGGCTCAAATCCCTGCCCCCTATTTTTCTCATTTGGGAGTTTCTCATCCAGCCAGAGCAACTCGGTGCCATCCCCAGCCAATGAAGTAGAAGAGTTGACAACGGGAGGGGAGCCAAAGCCTTCCCATGTATCTACCCAGACGGCTCAACCATAGAAACCAAGATGTCATACAAAAAGACAAACACAGCTTTCACACCAGGGGTCAGTTATTAGTACTATCCCCGGTTTATTACTCACACGAGGTTCTCAGAATGGCCTATATACTCGGTGTTTCTCGTCCATCTGTACTTAGGATCTGGTCTCGCCCCAACACTGCTGCATCTCAGTGTAATGGTTTTACCAACCTCGATTAGACTTGGGCGGCTGATAGTAGGCTCTGGCAGAACTACAACTCAATAAATTAGTTCGTAAAATCACATCGTAAAATCACATCATAACTACAATGCAATAATTTTCAGCAGAATTGTCATTGGCTAATGAAAACCAGTGCCACACCCCCATCATCAGACAAGAAGTGTTAGGGCTGAGCGCCTGCGGAATGACAGGATGGGTTATTTCCTTCAGCTCTCTAATCACTGTCATTTATTTACACTCCCACAAAGAATTGTAAGTTTTTATCATACTAGAAGGAATTTATATGACATAAACTATCATGTGATTGAGTCACCCTGTTTGACTCGCTAGTTTGAGTTGGCAGCTTGGCTAAAGAATTCAAAGTAGAGCATCACAAGGCTCCCTCATAGATAGAGCCCCACTGTCTATATGCTCTTTGGGATACGGAGTCCCTGAGCAAGGGTGGCCATATTCCCCTCAGGCCTCAGTAATATGAGCCGTCAGCCGTTTCCTACTATAGCAAGATAAAGGTGAGAATCAGGGCGCGGGTCAGGACCGGCTTTGTAGCCTTCTCCAGTCCCGTTTCCGTGCAGCATCCAGTACAGTGGCAATGAATGATGTAGTTTCAATGATAATTAATGCACAGTGTGGAGGGCTTTGGTGCTTACCGCACTGCATGCTGACCTCACGAGTGCTGTTTGAACTCCCCTGGGGGTTAGTGGCGCGGCATTCATACAGTCCAGCATCATTCACACTCAGACTGGTGAAACTAAAACCGAGTCAGAACAGAAACTCGTCAGACTGCCAGTAATAATGGCTAGTAACATCAGCTATGTAGGCGCCCAACCATCCAGAAAGACATGAAACAGGGGTGATATCATTGATACAAATACAAGATTAGGCAAATGGTGCATGGTTATTAGGTTGGCACCCATAGCTATGGGGACGAACCTATGTGTACAGGGAAAGGTACTCCATTTGTATATGGGAGGAACCTATATAAATGGATGTATTTACATCTCTGGGGGGGGGTACTTAGTTGTGCGGGAGAAGTATTTATACATGTAGGACATATATAGGAGAGTTACCCACCTGAGGGTAGCGGATGCCCCTATTCTCACTCCATTTTTATACCAGGTGAGCGTCGGAGCTGGGAATCCCCCAGTGGCTGTACACGTCAAGGTCAGTCTCACTCCTGGCAGGTATGGTCCGGCAGGTCCGGTAATCTAATAACAGGAAGACTTTGTAACCATTCACGTCTGCGGGCATAATCACAAGCTAGCTTGTCGTGTTCCACTGCTGACAATCACAGAGAGTAGTGCTATGCGATCTCTACATTGAGTTATTGAGATGCTACCAACTCTACCCCCTGGAAGCTTGTACGTGGCTACCATATAGGCATACATTATGATAGGGACATGTGAAGTCTACAAAAAGCTATGCTCGCTAAGCAACTGCCTAATTCATGTGTGCAAAACTTGGTGCTGGTGGGGGTAGTTTTAGCTAGTAGTCCATGGTTGGGATACACGCGGTAGGTGAGGTGGGTTGGGGGGTACTCTTGGTGGGCGAGGCGGGGAAGCTCAGGATGGGCGGTGTGGGGATAGGAATACCCACAGTAGGCAAGGTGGGGATACCCACGGCAATTGGTGTGAGTTGGAGGCACTCACAGAGGGCAGTTGGGGGTACTCAAGATGGGCCATGTGGGGGTGTGGATAGCCACAGAGGGCCGTATCATGGTGTGGAATTAGGGATAACTACAATGGCTGGTGTAGGGTAGAGATAGAGATGATGGGCATTGTGGGGGTACTCACAATGGGTGGTGTGGGAGCACTGTCTTTGATGGTTATAATGACATCTTTCTCCTCCCGCGACGGACCTCCGCAGTTATTTGTTGCTCGGCATGTGTAGGTTCCTTCACTACGTCTTGTCAGACGGACCAGCCTGGATAAATTAGTCACCTTTGTTAGATCCTAGATTTGGTCATGGCGAGGTTACACTGAGGGTGTGACTTTTTCACATAAATAAAGAGGCTGCAGATCAGCATCATCTCAGCTCCGTAAACAGGAAATAACCCTGAAATGACGCCATTGGCCTGACTATTTTGGAGGTTCGTTAAATCATATGGCCAAGCGCTCGTTATGGCACAATAAACAAAAAAACATCTTCAAACCAAACCCAAACAGTGGTCAGATGATGTAGATATACCTATAAGAGGTTCTGCACGGGCAAATACCACTAAGAAAAAGAGGAGGCTGGTGTGAAGAAAAATAAACAAGTTATGTATAAAGGGGGGACTTACGCAAGGTTCTTATCCACACTGATCTGTCTCAGGCCCTGGTACCAGCGGATCTCCGGAGGTGGGTTACCGGTGGCACGGCAGGTCAGTAGTAGTGATGATCCGAGCTCATAGAGATTATCTGAGTGAGCGCCACTCACAGTCAGTCGTGTTGGCTGCAACGGAGAGAATAACTGGTGCCTGCTTTGAACGATAGAACTTAGAGGTGCACCTTTCAGCACGCTGTGCTCGCACTTTTGCGATATTTAAAGGGGGGTTAAGACATGACCAAATGTGTCTTCTCTTGCTTTCATATTCTGAAACTCACCATGAAGGAATGGGCCCAATACTCGGGTGACATGGAAGCGGCGATATTCATTATGCAACAGAATTGGCCTCGATATAGGAAATTAACACAGAGTTGTTGGTGTTTGCATTGATTTTTCGGCTTAGATACCAATGTTTGGAAAATCTCTTGCAGGTGCATACTAGACTTGTCTAAATAGAGAAAGTGTGCAAAAAACAGAGAATAGGGTTTCAGAGCGTAGTTATTCACCTCTGTCAGCGAGTGTTGGTGCCATTATTGCGCAATGATGGAGACCGCGAGCGCAACGGCCTCTATTTAGGGCAAAGGAAAACCCAGAAAAGCATTCCTTATAACTTCAGTTTTCTCCAGTATTAGGCCTATTCTCGAAACCGAGACGATGGTGATGATGAATTAATAATTAGGCTGGTTTGAACCGACCATCAGATAGTTGATAGTTGATAGTTGAAAACGAGGTTTTTTCTACCACTTATGGGTAGGCATTCACAATGCCCAATGACTGGTAAGATGCGATTCCTATAGTTACTTGTCAGTCAGTTCATAGGTACTATTTACCAATGGCAGTTTGTACAGAATAGCACTTACTAACGCCGAATGATCGTTATGCGCTTGCCTTTGCTTACGCCTTTGCTCATGCCTTTGCTTACATCTTTGCCTACGCTTGGTTCAAACAAAAAGCATCCTTTGTCAGCTCGAGCATTGCCTGGGCAAAACACGAGCTAACATCAAAGCCGGCTAGCAAAACTGTTCTTTTGAGATTATTGCAGGTCGGACCTGCAATGATCGCAAAAGAACGCTAAAGCTCGTTCTTTAGGATCTTTGGGAACAGCGATTAGCCCTAAAAGACCACTCTTTTATCACTCTTTGATGACCATGGTAGAAGTTTCCGGTTTGAACCGAGCATAAATGAGATCAATCGGCGGCCATGCTGACTCCAGATAATTTTTTTATATTATGTATTCTCACCAAAAATTCACAGAAGATGGCTTATATCCTGAATACATTGAACATTGTGTGAATTTTCGAACAAATCACTAAAGCAGCGAAAACAGCTTCATTTTCTGTCAGCCTAATAGCCTAATAGTAAGTCAGCAACTTGACTACCAAATCCGCATGTAGATGGAGACGAAACCGATGGGAATTCCTAAGTTCTTCCCACCATCGTATTGTGTCATGCCTTAAGCAGGCATTTGAGGCCGCAGGTTTTGAGCACAATCTTCCAAGGAATGAGATCAAGGGTACAATGTGAGATCATGCCTTTCAGTTCACTTACACGGTAAGAATGAGGAACACAACTCCGAAACAATGTCTACCACCGACTGCGGCTTAACCCGAATTGCACCGACCCATCATATCCCTGCAAACTTAGGTCCCTCCCCCAGCCCAAACCCATCATACCCCGTCATGAGGATGCCTTTAGTTTAACCCCAATAATGGATGATATATTGCTAAGATACTTTTATCAGAAAATAAATCTAGAAACATCAATATACGCATTGAAATTGTCTTCTAGTAGTTGCTATGTATACATGCAAATAGTTGGTAAATCCGGTCCAAAGTGTAGCCATTTTTCACTCGTATCAATGGATTCATGGAGGCCAACAATGCCACGAGGTCATGAGGATGTTCCTGCCTCTAATCCGGATTACAGTTTATTTCAACCAATGGAGCACTAATTCCGTCATCAAACGGACCTAACAAGACAATCTTCCCGACTCGAATTCTAACTAGTAAATCATCTACTACCAGTACTATCGCTACCAGGTGCTTCCTCATGTCGACGACATGAACTGGCTCAGAAGTGGTGCAGAGGATCTAGAGAGCAAGGTAGACCCACCTAGCGATGAGAAAGACGAAGTATGGACCAGGAATACAACCTAGTCTCACAGTGAACAAGAACTCGAAGTTCAGGCACGCTAGCTCACAGTCCCACTCAGTCAGTTGCACTCGCGGTCATTATACTAACTGAGTCAGTCTGAACCCTAGAGCTGTCATTAGAGAATGTCTATAGATTAAATCTTGCTTGATGGAACGCAATCTCAGTCTTTGTCAGCCACTGACTCACCGATGTTGGTCCAAGATTCTGTTGCCCACACCACTATTGACTCGATCATTGACAAGGGCTCCTCTCACTTATGACCGGCTAACTTATACATTGTGGTAGATTTCCCTTGTGTCAGTCAGTCAATCAGTCACATGCATACGTAAAAATTATAGTGAATACATACCAGTAATGAATACCTGTACATGCTAAAAAATGTGTGGAAAGTGGGTATGCAGGAGAGGGCAATTCCAAACAACCGTGGCTATAACCAGCAGTACCTATAAGCTGCATTTTCTGACTTGCACCAAAGTACTGCTTATATCCAGATTGTACTGTAGTTGGGTTCAACTAGAATGTTCTTAGGCCCCGCCCTGCAAGGTTTTGTTGGACATGTATGTATTCATTTGTACCTCAGTTGATTGTTTTCATATTTAGATAGAAACATGATAATATTGAAAAAACTACGTAAATCTCCTGTCCAGGTCCAAGACAATGCCTTTTCTCTAACTTCAACGGATCTCTTGCTATCAGAAATTTATTGAGAACCTATGCATTTGACTAATTAGCCTGGGGGGCAGGAGCATAACTAGTTATAATTGCTTTGGTTGTGAGTGAGTTAAACCCTCCAAATCGAATTGTTACATTTACTGGCAAGGGGTGATAACTCTGCATTAAAAATCCTCACCAAAATCCTAACCAGTTGGATTTTAATACAGAATTGTCCTCCCTTGTTGGTCAATGTATTTCCCAAGGTGTGTCGTTAGGAGGCTCGCTGCTTGCACCTGCCTGCCCCATAGAGAATTCTTCCAAAGATTGGGTTATTACTCGCATTATCATGATTCAAAACCGATGAAACTGACAGTGACATCTATCTACTGAACCTAACTGTGCTATCCAGTAACTTTAGTCCACTATCCACTAAACTCAGTGTGCTATCCACTAAGCCACTGTTGTGCTCCTTCACAGAAAGTGTCATTGTGATTCAGTAAAACTTACTAACCTTCACGCATGTGTAGTCAACTTGAACTTTGTCCGAATGGGCACCGACCTCATTAGTAGCCTCACACCTGTATTCTCCAAGGTTCTCATTGGCCAGAGAATTTACCCTGTGAAAACAAGGACAGCTAACCTGAATGAATCTGCGTATGTATCAAACCTTTAGTGTGCACTTTTCATATGCCCCTGGGTAGGTAACTTTCTCAAGATTTCCGCTGCATTAGGTGCAGATATCAACGGAGTCGGATGCCACAAACTAACTCATGGCCATTGGTTGAGTAAACTAGTCGCAGAAATGGCCGCCTATGAGGTGGCCAGAAAAACAGCATTTGAAATGGTTAAATCCTAAAAAGGAGCTCTAAGCATCAGGTTCCATTGTAAATGCATTGTATAAACCATTTGTTTTGCCTGTTGTGGTACTTGAGTACTATTCGCTTTACTCCAGGTGGATTGTCTGCTCATTGGTCACTCGTGCGGACTCACCTTATGGTAGCAGTGGAGGAAATACGACGGTGATTGTGGTACCAGGTTATACCAGTTGGTCTAGGGAAACCTCCTGTAATGCTACAGCTCAGCACCATCGGTCCACCCGCGTAATAAGGCGGGTTATATCCGGTAATCTTTACACTAGGGATAACTAAAACAAAGGAGAGGCAGTCACGTGCTATGAGTGACAAGCTGATAAATAGTGCGCTCACAAGCGAATACATTCACAGGCAGAGGTTGACTGGGTACTTTCTGACTGGTGCCATTACTGGTCTAGCAAGCTCTAGAATTAGCCAGCCTTACCACGCGGTGTGCAAGGTCTGAGTGTGACAACCATAACTACAAATGACGATGGAAAACCTAACTACTTGCCACCAGACCATAGTTCTATCAAAAATCTATGGTGGACATCCCCATAAGTATACATAATTGAGAATGAATCCACTGAGTGACTCACAGAAAAGCTTTGCTATTCCTGGTCCCCCTGTATTGTTTCCTCGCATTGCAGTGCAGAAGTAAACACCAGCGTCTTCTGGCTTAACATTCCGTATACTGTAACATAGAGCTTGATTTGTCAATGCCTTCTCTTATTAGGTATGGTATTATAACTACCTGAAGGTGTAGCCAACAGGATGTATGGGTCACATGACTCACATGTATACATGCACATGAAAAGCCCTTTTCGGACTCTTCTGTATACCCTGACTTTGCGCGAAAAGTGATACACTCCTGTGCTGGTGTGCCACTCCAACCCCTACCCTGTGCTCACCCATACCCACCTATGCCTAATCCCACCTATAGCTAGGATACAATGATGTTCCCCTACTCAAAAGTGTGGTTGGAATGTATATTTATTTCACCTGAGCCTTTCACCAGCAGGCGGCAGTACCTCGCTGTTAACAGGAAGTGATACGTTGCCCTCGCGACTCCATACGATGCTCTCAGCCCCGTTCGGGAGAACACAGACCAGGACAGCGTCACCGTTTTTATCGGGATATACTGCAGGACGTTCTACAGGGGGCTCTAGTGGGCCTGCAAATTAAAACAGTAGTGGTGAGATACCACCCCTGACACTGGGAGTGATGAGATACTGCCCCTGGGAGTGTCACTTACCATCCACTCTGATGACAGTCGTGTCCGGTCGCGAAAGACCGAATCTGTTACTTGCCTGACAGCTGTATCGGCCATCGTGGTTAAACTCAGCATTCAGAATTCTACGACAGAAAATGAGTAGGGTTGCAATAGATGGGCAGGGTAGCAGCAGATGAGCAAAGTCGCAGAAGATAAGCTGGGTCTCATAAAATGAGCAAAGTCGCAGAAGATAACCTGGGTCTCATAAAATGAGCAAAGTCGCAGAAGATAACCTGGGTCTCATAAAATGAGCAAAGTCGCAGAAGATAAGCTGGGTCTCATAAAATGAGCAAAGTCGCAGAAGATAAGCTGGGTCTCATAAAATGAGCAAAGTCGCAGAAGATAAGCTGGGTCTCATAAAATGAGCAAAGTCGCAGAAGATAAGCTGGGTCTCATAAAATGAGCAAAGTCGCAGAAGATAAGCTGGGTCTCATAAAATGAGCAAAGTCGCAGAAGATAAGCTGGGTCTCATAA
>Ga0224511_10001219_pt1 | contig 15023 bp, 6 predicted proteins | sample SF_May12_sed_USG_2_FD_169988 | JGI IMG/M metagenome (GOLD analysis project Ga0224511, IMG submission 169988) | Sediment microbial communities from San Francisco Bay, California, United States - SF_May12_sed_USGS_8_1 | ecosystem: Environmental > Aquatic > Marine > Sediment | place: USA...
TTTTAGAGATAAATTAAAAACAATATTTTCAACTATAAATAACATTTTCAACACCCATGCAATCGCCATTCATTTGCATTTTTCAATCATAAAAAATAACAAAAAAAATAACAACTGTACATCAAACTTCAGTACTTCAGTGCGGCGCCAACAACTTCAATAAAATCTCGGATTAATTCATCGTGCAGCAACGTATAGCAGAAAAAATGCTCGTTTTTTTGGCTGCAACCATTGACACTTATTTTGTGTAGAACAATTATGGAAAATAAAAGATCACCTTTTGAAAAAGAAAAGAAAACAATGAAAAACAAAAATATAGTTATTTGAGAATCAATCTCTGGTAGTCTGTGGCAATATAAGGTCGAAATACATGTCATAGTTATAAACACGGCATGCGTTCTTACATGAAATCGCGGGAATTAAACTTAAAATAATAAAAAAAAATAAGCGTAAGCTCTTTATGAGAGTCGCATACAGGTCTAAATGTAATTCGTGTGTTGTGGCCAACCCGTCCCTTTTTATAAAGATTTCTTGGAGGGGGTGGGGGTTTAATTTCAAAATAAAATCTAGAAATATAATTATTTGTAAAGATCATAAACATGTGATGGTAAACCGAAAGTAGATGCCTTCTACTATTGGTTTACCATCACATGTTTATGATCTTTTTTTACAAATTAATATATTTTTAGATTGTTTGTTTAATATATAAAAGTATCATTTTGTTCCATTTTCATTTTCAATACTTAAAAATGATCGGACGTTATGCATTAATTGCACTTTAGATTGAACATGTAATCAACAGTAATTAGTGCATTTATTGATTTTTAAGGCCATTTTCAGTTGTGTTGTGTTAGATAAGTGCTACTAAAATATGTGTTATGATAATAATCGATTAGACTATAATAAAAAGCTTAAAAACAGTGTTTATCATTTCACTTTTTGATGTTTTAAGTCATATATTTATGACAGGACTTTACCCATAAGTTTGTATTTATCAATGTCGCTACAAATTTTCAATCAACAAAACTTCATAGTATATCATTGACGATATTATGAGCTTTGGGGAATTGAAATGCGTTGATGTTAATAAGCGCATTTATTATTTTATTATTTTTTTTATTATTTATATTCACATACTGATGAATGGGCTGTTCTGTTTATTTATATAAATTATATATGATAAATTTATATATGAATTTATAAGCTACGTTCATTCAAATGTATGTTTTCCAGGTAAACTCCGGTTGGAGCGTATATCAAAGGAGCAAAATTTAGAGAAATGAGAAACATGAGAAAAACGATGAACATATGTTCTACTTAACCTTAGTTCTGACGTCTTGATAAAATCAATTTCTTTTTATGTTCGCGCCTTGACATATTGCTTACATTTTCGCAGGCAATAGTATATTGCTGATTGCTACTGTTAAAAGACATGTACCTGTGTTCGCTAAACATCTGGATGTAACGTAAAATAATTGTTGAACATTTGGCAAGGTTGCAGTTTGATTTTTTAATTTTGTGAATACATTCCAACTTGTTATCTACAGCAATAAAAGAAAAAATATAAAACAAAAAGACGACTACTACTACTACTACTACTACTACTACTACTACTACTACTACTACTACTACTACTACTACTACTACGACGACGACGACGACGACGACGACAACAACAACAACAACAACAACAACAACAACAACAACAACAATATAATCATCATCATCATCATCATCATCATCATCATCATCATCATCATCATCACCATAATCATCATCACCATCATCATCATCTTTATGGTATTACTTAAGAACATATACATGTACACCGGAAGTTAAAACAATTGTATAGTTTGTAAACGCATCAGTTTGTTAAATGTGGTTTGTGTTCTGGCTAGCAGATAATATTTAAAGTTCGCTGTTGTTAGTCAACAAACAAAAATATCCATTTCCACCACTAGTGACCATTATCTGTTAGTGGCTACAGTTCTGACTATTAATGGAGCTAATATATACAGCAGCTGAATTTTAACATAATGAGCTTGAGGTGGGGTAACGATCTGAGATTTTTTATTTACTTATGAGAGTGTTAAAGTAATGGACGGATCCGCAACTGTCAATCATGATCATTTATAACAGTACATAGTCAATTTTAAACCAATAGATATGGATTATGTTGTCAGGTGACAATCTGACCTAGAAAACACAAAAGAAAGACCCCTTCACAAGCTTTCACAAAATCATAGAATATCTACCGCATGGTGCGGAGCTTGAAATTTTGCAGAACAGTGCATTATTAAAAAGCCCATCATAAATGAAATCTCCTTTTTACATTAAACCTCATTTCAAATGCCTGAAATTTTAATAAGAACCTGCCCCATACATCTTCCACGGTCATCGACGCAACATCCCTCGTATTTAAAACGTAAATGCTTCTGAAGAAAGCTTTGATGTCAACAAAATTATCTTAAATTTTTCAACGTACCAGTATACATTTCGTGTGTTGTTTAATTAAGGCACGTATTGTTCTTTAACGTCAACAGATTAAAACATGCTTAGAACAATAAATTGGCTTACCATAAAGTTTCCTACTACACCAAGTAGGGCCGCCAAGGAAGTTAACACAACAAAGAAGACGGACATTGCAGGGTGGCGTGTCAGGAAGTCGTAGTCGAGCACGGATACGTTCTCTCCTGGCCTCCATCCGTCCGTCCGGTTAAGCATCTTCAGAAACATGGGGTGGAAGTCGTCGTCCGCCATGCTGGTCGCTCATGTCATCCTGTAACACGCACGTGATCGTCAGATTCGTCACACACGCCTCAATAATATACAGTCGAATATCCGAGTCTCGAACTCGCATGAGTCGATATTCCTGTTATCTCGATCGATTTGTTTACTTCCCGAATTATTTTGTTATGTACTTATTCATGTAAATTAAATTTATACCTCGATATTCAGTCATTTGATATTTTTGGCGCTCGATATCAATTCAACTTTATACTGCCAAAGGTCAATGCTGACTACATATGGCAGGCGCAAGTCATAAACATTGAAAATTTATGATAACTAAGAACAATAACTAATCTAAAATATCAATTCCCGGTCCCAATACCACTTTTCACACGTTAAAATTGATAAATGGCTCGTAGTCAATTTTGCGACTCTCATTTTGCGGAGGTGCGAAAAACAGTCCGAGTAGCGCGTGTCACTCAACAATAATCGCTCAATCATGGCTTAATTGTGAAAAGAGTGAGCAAACTTGTCACTGGCTAATTATGTACAGTTTGTATAATAATACCAAATGTCATGTTATGTTTATTCTGTTTAACTTTATATATCCTTAAATTTTTGTTTGGTAACACAAATATATTGATAAGTACAATGTATTACAATTAACTTAACTAATATTTAACTATATGTACACATCACAAAAACATCAAGCACACTTTTTAATCGATAACAAATGAGATCAAACATCAATGTGTATGTTTCCTATTACTTACTAAAACACGAAAAAAGTCAAGACGTTTTCAAATTATGTAAGGCTTACGGTGCTTAATTGAAACACACATTTGCAGTAATACAAAAGAATCACAAACCTAGTAAAATTTAAGAATACGACATTATAAGATAAATCACCAGGCTTAAGCGCCGTAAGCCTTAACAGACATAAGAAGTATAATCTATTGTTATTTCACTAGAATGTCATTGTAAATAGTTTAAGTGATATTTTTACATATTAAAAGGAATATCATTTGAATGCCGACATTCATTACGTTACTTAAACGCATAATATTTTATAAGCATAAGCTTGCTATTCCTTTCATAAAAATACAATCACTTCGAATCATACCTTAAAGCTGTTTACACCCCTAATACAAACACAATATAGAGAGGATTTCCTTTATACTAATCTATGTCTGTTTCAGCCCGTCGTTGATTGCTTGTTTATCTCTACTATAATTGAGGTTTTAAGGTAACAGGACACATACATATTGATTTTTTTTCCTAATTTGTTTTCAATTAAAAAGTGTGCTTGTTGAATTTGTGATAATTATATACATATAGGCGTGGGTGTTCACTCTAAAAGCATTTTTTTATAAAACGAGCCGGTCAAAAGATATTTTGTTTCTCTCTAATAATTTAAAATTCGTCTAACAGGCACAGTTACTCTTTTTAATCGGAACTTTAGTAAGAAATTTCATTTATGTAGAACATAATTTATGGTAAAAACTGTAGTCTTGAGCCTGATGTAACAAGAATAAATGCTGGTATTCCCGTGATGCTTGATATGGTATTTTGTTAAAACAAATAAATAAATAAAATAGCAACAACACACATGGTTTATATAAATCAACAACACAAACGCTTTATATATAATAATTATATGTGTTTTCATGTTAATAAATGAAATATACAAATAAAGGAAGCATACAGTTCTCCAATAACACGATATTTAGTTGCCTTTTTGTTATTATATTAAAGATTTTAGAAAGTACGGAATTTCTTTATCTGAGCGTAAACACAATTAAATCAGAAACATTTACCTACGTGGAGTAAGGTCCTGTCGAGTTTAGTATCCAGACAATGCAAAACGAAAAGTTTTTTTTCTTTCGCGATCAAGGATACCACAAACACCAATAATAACAGCACAATTACCACGGTACATCATTTATTAATTCAAACATTGTTAACACAAAAAGCTCTAACGAAGATTTTAATCCATACTTCATATAAAAAGCGTTGTTGTAACAGGTAAATCATTTATTAGTCCAACATCCTTTGAAGGTTTTAATTCATACTTCATATAAAATGCGTAGTTGTATCTCATATGTAATGATATCATGGAAACACTTTAATCAATCCCGCGCCACATGTGCTCGGTCAATCGTCGGTTCGCCTGGACGAGAATGAGCTCCCCTCTCCGCCTCTCTGATTGCTGCCGGGATCCAATACCACCCGGCTCGCTCTCTGATTGCTGCCGGGAACCAATACCACTAAGTCCGCTCCCACACAATGACACAAATTCCAGCACGTGCTGACAGATGAGGCAAACAAGGTCAATAATTAAAAATACAGCCGAATCTCGTTGATCCGAACACTGCTGATCCGAACTATTCAGTATTTCGAATGATTTATTTCCGGTCCCTTTCTTGGCTTTTTTATTTTAACTAAAAAAACTCATTTAACAAAATTTAAACATCCAAATTATTCAGTATTTCGAATCGAAAATCTCGGTCCGAAGTTCATAATTTTTACAAAGTCAATGTTGAGTACAACAATAAAAAGCTTCGCACACTGACTAAGAGCTAAATTAAGTTATTTCAGCTATTAGGATGTATTAACTTACTGGGTAATTCTAGTAAGGTTGGTTCGATGTAGGGTGCTGGCAATTAGTCTAAGCCTTAATACGTGCTCTCATGGACTTTATAGAAATTACACTCAATTGTTCGCATATAGTGTTACCATTTTAGTCTACATTCAGATACGTTTACTTAACTGTCCCAGCAAAAACAACAACAACTGCTTACGGAAAGGACAAACAAGTCACATGCACTCTTCAAATGTGTTTTATTGGAATGCGAATTGAATTGTTATGTATGCATAGTTTCCGAACTTCAACCGAAACTTGCCAATTTGATTTTTGGCAATAAAACTATTTTCAAACATCACAGGCACGAACATGGATAAAATAATTTAAGAAAGAGGCAAACAGATCTTTTTTCACCTTATTTTGCATAAAAAACATGGGTTTTTATAGCGTCTATAACCGTGTAGGTCTTACAGCTACAGTAACATCGTAGGTCGTATGTAGCGTCTGTAACATCGTACGTCGTACGTAGCGTATGTAACACCGTAGGTCGTACGTAGCGTCTGTAACATCGTAGGTCGTATGTAGCGTCTGTAACATCGTAGGTCGTACTTAGCGTCTGTAACATCGTAGTTTTATGTAGCGTCTGTAACATCGTAGGTCGTATGTAGCGTCTGTAACATCGTAGGTCGTACGTAGCGTCTGTAACATCGTAGGTCGTATGCAGCGTCTGTAACAGTGTAGCTTTATGTACCGTTTGTAACAATGTAGGTCGCATGTAGCGTCTGTAAAATAGTAGTTCGTATGTAAAGTATGTGACATCGTAGGTCGGATGTAGCGTCAGTAACATCGTAGGTCGTATGTAGAGTCTGTAACATCGTAGGTCGTACTAAGCGGCTATACCATCGTAGGTCTATGTAGCGTCTGTAACATTGTAGGTCTATGTAGCGTCTGTGGCGTAGGTTTTTTTGTGTAGTGTCTGTAACATCGTAGGTCTATTTAGCGTCTGTGTAACATCGTTGGTCTATGTAGCATCTGTAACATCGCTGGTCTTTGTAGCGTATGTAACATCGCAGGTCTTTGTAGCGTCTGTGGCGTAGGTTTTTTTGTGTAGTGTCTGTAACATCGTGTGTCGTATGTAGCGTCTGTACCATTGTAGGTCTATGTAGTGTCTCCGACATTGTAGGTCGTATGCAGGTCTGTAACATCGTAGGTCGTATGTAGCGTCTGTAACATCGTATGTCGTATGTAGCGTCTGTAACATTGTAGGTCGTATACAGGGTCTGTAACATTGTAGATCTATGTACAGTCTGTAACATCGTAGGTCGTATGTACCATCTGTAACATTGTAGGTCGAATAAAGCGTCAGTAACATCGTAGGTCGTATAAAGCGTCTGTAACATCGTAGGTCGTATGTAGCATCTGTAACATTGTAGGTGTATGTAGCGACAGTTACATCTATCTCGTATGTAGTGTCTGTAATATCGTAACTCGAATGTAGCTCGAATGAACTGTCAGTAATATCGTAGGTGGTGTATAGAATCAGTAATATCGTAGGTGGAATGTACTGTCGGTTATATCGTAGGTCCTATTTAGAATCATGTTTTAGGATTGTAGGAACGTGAAGTGTAATCAAGACGTGACCATATGCTATCCGCCGTAATGTACGATCGTTAACTGGAATGGTCAACATCCATCGAAACAAGACTTGAGTTACGGTACGTTTGCACAGCTCTCAGTATTGTGTGCATAGTATTATACGGACACTGATAGGGAGGGATTATTTCCAGGATATTTGTTATGAGGTCACGTTTTTATGTGCACTATGGAGCTAGTCCTTTTAGGTGGGAGTTATTATAATCAATGTGTTATACAAAGCAACTGCAACTTTGTTTGCATTCTCGATCTAAGCTTCATTGTCGATCGCGATCATTTGTCAAGTAAACGTAATTAATTTGATTTCTCGCGAGGCCTATTTTTGAACCGACATCTTTCTATAGCGATCGTGTGGCGGTTGTCTGGTAGTCGTAGTGATACATGTACAATCATTTGTTGTGCATGAACCATGCATACACAGTTTTGTTTTACAAATGCACAGTTACATGTACTTTAATATAAATTGAAGAGATGTTCAAACAAAGAATGTTATAAACAATGTAGATACATTTGTATGTCATGTTTAAGGGCACCATGACAAAATGGCCCGTACAAAAACTAACACAAGGGACGACACAAAAACTCTTACAACATCATGACGCAACAAACATTTAGATAAACTATATTTTTGTGTTTTTCGGATTTTTATTTTTTTTATTTTGTTTTTATTGATAATTACTTAAATTAAGATTAAATGTAATGTTGATTGCTGGTGCTAAAGTGCAGTCACATTACAGCGTATGGCATCAGCGTATGCAAGCGTTTGCTCAAACGCTCGCATACGCATTCATACGCCGATATACGTTAGGGATGCGTTAAGCATACGTCGTGTACATTCCGAATACGCTGACATACGTCGGCGTACGTTGTGTTTTACGCAGAGGCTAATTTTTCTGTGTGGACATGTCCAAAATTTATCAGCGTATGCGAGCGTATAGAATATACGTTACTCATACGCCGACCATACACACGACATACGCTTAAGGTACGTTTATCATACGTTAAACGAACGCTGTCAAAACGCTATACGTTTGTAAAGGCCTGTGGTGGATAGACGTTGTCTGAAATTTGCATGCGCAATGCATACGCTATAGCGTGACTGCAACTTAAGCCAAAATGATAAGGTGTAGTCATACTACATGTATAGCGTATGTATTGCGTATGCCAATTTTAGAAAGCAAATGTCATTAAAAAAACTACTTATACTTACAACTTTCGAGAGTTTAAACCCCAGCTATTAACGACAGTCCATAACAAACTTATGACTAGCGTATTATTACTATTAAACAGCGTTCGTATAAAGTTTAAGTAAGGTACCTTAAGCGTCACTGCAGCGTATTGAGCGTTTGTCTAGGTATGCAGCGTATGGTTTGCGTATTCGTAACTTACATGCTATGCGCTCGCATACGCTGAACAATTTTGAGAATTTTCAAAAGAGTATTTGGTCTATACGTATACCACGACGTACTCCGACGAACATCAGCGTATGTGGAACGTACACGACGTATGCCCAAACGTACCACTAACGTATATCAGCGCTTTGCGAGCGTACGCTCGCATGCGTTGATGCCATACGTTGTAGTGTGACTGTACTTTTAATTCGGAATTGCTAACCTCTTCGTACCGATTTATAGTGTATTCCTTTAGGAAAAATACAATCGATTGAATAGTAAATTAAGCAAAGAGGTCAAAATGATTGAACAATTAATATAATTATTAATGCCGATAAGAGTTTCATAATAAAAATAATTACCTAGAAATAAATTATTAAACAACAATCAGCAAGCTGCCTACGTAATGCGCATTACAGTCCAAAGACGAATATTTTAGGCTGAACAATATTTAAAACTTCTTATATTGAAATCAGAACGCGAACAGGTTATACACATGTACATCAAGTAAACTCAGACAGTGTGGTTGCTTAGTATTGTTTATATCAAAACATTCTTTGAAATTATAGGCTCTAGAAGAAATAATGCTCCATAAATCAACGTCAACTATTCAAGCTAATTATTACGTGTGATGAAGGGAGAAAACCCTTAAAATACTGGCAAGTTCCTAATCTTTGTAAACAAGTCTAATACTGATAACATTGTTATCTAAACTCCGCGCTCTTTTAACTGACGACACTTTCTTGAATCAGAATACAAAACTGACCTGTAGACGTTAATTCAAAAACGTATGTCATATATATTGTCTGTTTCTTGTATGTTGACAAACATATACCATTATGTTTATGTGTACGTATTCTATAATTTAAAAATACAAATGTAATAGAATATTGTTATTTGAAAGGAAAAGTGTCCGACACATAGGTTAAGCAAAGTGTTAGGCAAAAAAATGTTCGTTTCCACTAACGTCTCCAAGAAAATAGGTACGGTAGGTCGGCAACTTTTTTGACTGTACAAACACTAGTTAATTATAAATGTGAGAACACTGCATCAAAGGTAAATACTAGCAATGCATATTTATGTGGAACATGACAACATATAAATGTAAACGTAAAATAAGTATTCTAAGTTAGAGCGTGAAACATACCTTTCTAGTACCGAACATTATATTTTTGCTCTAAAATCGTCGACGAACACCAAAAGAAAGTATAGGGTCGGTCGGGTTATGGAAACAACCATTTTTGTAACGCCTTAGCTGTTTACTAGAATGGAACATAATATATATAGTATATGCACATTAGAAAAGGTAAATAACATTAATTGTATTAATAATTCACAGATTCACCCCGCGTGTTTTTATTGGTGTTAGATGTACAATTTCATTTTATGATATAACCACATCAGGTTATCGATAGTCACTATATCAGCTTTGACGAGACTAACGAAATGTTGCCTCTAAAAAAATCGTTGCCATTTCCGCTGTACGCTGTATCAGCAGAAAGAGGATTACTCATTTGTTACCTGTTTCTTTGTACACAATGCGAAACATATGCAAGAATATTTTTGAAGAATACTAGTATAATACGCTAAAACTTTATCATTAAGCTGATAAAATTACAAAGCTACTTTAACCGCGATCCGTGTTCGCGATCCGCGATACGTAGTTTTGCTTAACAAAGAATGCGAACGAACTGCATGTATTCACGGGTCCGTGTCTTATCCGGGAAGCTTTGCGCGCGGTGAGCAGTTTTTATGGACACGGATAATTACGGACACGTCACGGATACGGACAGTGGATGACGAAGCTGTCTAAAACCGGTTATCCGTCATCCGCGGCGTGTCCGTTGAACATTTTTTCCCGCTTATAACACATTTCTGAAACAGGTCCGCGCTGTTAAAGATTACATAGAGACATTCCGAAGAAACTGTGGCGATAAACGCCAATAGGGGCAAATGAACTAGTTTAACCACTATTTATTAAACAAATAAGCAATGCAAGTATATTACACATTGCACATGTATTTACATTAATACAAACTGATATTAAGTTTTTAAACTACATGTGTAACATATGTAACAAATGTAAAAGACAAACTTTCTTAGAATTGAGAAGGAAGATGAAAGCTTATACTTTGTCTTGCTTCTAAATTAATTCAATAACCCTAGGACGTGCAGTAGGGATGTAAATATTGTGACTTGAAGGTGTTATCAGCTCCTCTCACCTCTTGGATCACTTCCTGCACATTGTGTAATCACCTTATCAGAATAGCTGTGATCTCTTAATGTCTTATCAGATTTGGGGAATTCTGTTCCGACATATCGCTCTTGTAAATCAAAAATAAATTGTTCAATGTCGTTTGAAATACCATGTAGGCGAAATGTTTAATGTGCGTCAAGAGCGATAAATATCTAGGTAAATAACCATGCGTCAATACAAACGCGTTGAACCACTAACTCTCTGTCAGAAATATCGTTAGCAGAAGTTGATCTTCAGCAGAAAAGGGACCAGATAGCTGTTTTAATATTTCTATAGGTGAAACCACAACAAAAAGAACCGAGTTGTTGACAACACCGTTTTTAGAAAATGAACCAGGAGTTTTGCAATCGGAACACATCGGCTATTTTCCGAAAAGAAATGGCCGAGTTGTTACGATTGGGAGTTTTAATCAATGTCGACATTGAAAACTGTTGTTGAGTGTTGTTCCCCAGTCTCCGGGGATTTACTGGTTTGTTGTATTATCATCATTTCCATTCTGTTTAAACAATTGCCACCTTAATGTAGTTTTTATGTTTCATGTCAATAAATTACTGGAGGAAACCGGAAACTGTTGGCTGTCTGTTTGTTGTTGGTACAGGTTGTTTCAGAAGTTTGGTTTGGTAAAATGTCACCCACTACTACATTATTTGGTAGTTATTTGTCTGGCCCTCTGGGATTATAATTTATATTGCTTGCTGTTTACATTTGAAAATAGAGTTCCGCTCATGGACTAGGGGGCGTCAGTGGTGTGGCATCTTTCATTATCATTGATGAACAGCTTCAATAACAAATAACATTTAAAAAAAGGAATTACAAATTTTCCTGAGAGATAATGGTTGTTTGGACCAACGGAGTAAGAACACACCAACACAACAAAAGCGCAAACAAACAATCAAGGAATCGAAACCGGGAGCACTAAACATCGCAGTCTGATGCGTTACCTCAGTACATTGTACCACCGAGACAACTAAGCGTATCTAAGCGTAGTGAAGCCATTTAAATGTTTTGTCGTAATCGGTAGAAACATGTACAAACAAAGCCAACTTTGCGGGCTACACTTTTTCAACAAAGTCATTTTTTCTGTTATATTGTAACATTGTTTTGGCAGTTTCTTATATGCACGGGAGTAGGATTATCTGCTTAATATAAATAATAAGATGTAAACACTTCTGGTCAAAAGATTTTACTTTAACAAGCACGCATTATTTAAACGTACAAAGAACTACGTTTTGCATTCAACGTCACACAGGGGATGTAGGGCAAAAGGTCCCATGGTTAAAAAGTTCCATACCTTTTGTCAAGGTGGACAAAATGTCCTATCTCAGTATGGCAGGGGTGGAGGGTGGGTTTATCTAGCCTTGCATTCATCGAGCTCGTTCTTAGCCATTATGTATCGTTTTATTTTAACGTTTCACTTTATTATTCATCTACACACTTGGTGTTAGCAACGATAACTTGGTGAACATTAAGTACACTTAATATACAATGTATACAATGTAATGCGGAAACCGGGTGTTTCTGTTATTAAGTTTGAGCACCACTTTATATTCAAATTCCCAAACGCGGACTTTACAAACATTTTAAGAATGTTTTTGCCAAAAGCAGTCTGCTATAACTATACACAGTTTATTATAATATTTTTAAGTTGACAAAATATCGGTCAATTCAATCTACAACTTATAAAAGATTAAACAGCCTTGTTATTAAAGTCACTAAAGCGCACATATTGTCATCTTTTCGCTCTTACATTGACAGTTCGTCAACCTAACTGCTCGCTCAGCTAATTGGTAGAGGTGCGTTTATTTAACGACGCACTCGGACAATTCCATTCAGCGTCGGGGCATACAGATTGTTCCTAAAAGTGGACCACAGTGCAATATACTGAATGCCCTCCACACATGACAAACACGGTTAACTTGGTAAACGTGCCCAGTTTATTAGGCTGATATACGGGGCCATTTTTCCTGGGAAGAATCAGTACATATCTCTTTTTAGTAATTTTAGATGGTGTGATGGGGAATCGAACTCGCAATCCCTGGGTCGTCAGTCAAGTACTTTACCACTGAACCAAGTCCCCTCTTTATCGCGGCTGCGCTGAGCCTGGGCGATGTACTTGGCCCTTGGGTAAACCATAGATAACAAACATTATCTAATACTTATGCCTCATAAAGGAGGGCGAACCCCACCCCCTTTTTGGTACACAGTAATCAGGGGGGATAGACAGTACGCAGTACGCAAAGAGTCGGTACACAGTACGCTAAAATCCTATTATATTGTACCTAGACAACAAAGTTTATATTAAAAAGGTACACTTTTCATCAAGAAACACAAAACACGTAGTAAAAATAAGCTCGCGCTTAGATTTTACTTTTCATCATCATTTATATACATTTACGATTAAACGTGGATTATTGTCATCAAAACATTGAAAAACATCTAGCAAATACAACAAAACTAACGTTAACAAAAATACTTGTGCCTGTGCATGCCACATACTGTAAATTTATCTTCTGTATGTAAATGAAAACGTCCAAAGAGGTTTTTGTTGTTTAACGATACGCAGTACGCAAAGTCAAATAAGGCCGTACGCAGTAGGCAAGCTTAACATTAAGCAATATGCAGTTCGCACCGGGGAAAGGGGTTTCACCCTCATAAAAAGTAAGTTAGACTGGTTTGAATCAAAACTAATACAATAGCCCTAACTACCATTGTTGCCCTGCTGCTTTGTGTTGTTTCTATGCTGCCACTGATTAGAACACTATTCCTGTTGACAGTTTAATGCGCCAGTGATAGAGATGATTCCATAAAGAACCTTATCATTCAATATAAATTAAAACACGCAAATGATTAATTTGCTGAGACATTGTTAGTTAAATATCTAGGGACACGTGATAACATCGCACTCAACAAAAAATATGCATGTAATGGATTAGTTGTCTCCAACGGACGCTGGTATTGTATCGTTGGCGGAATGAATTACTCTGATTTAAAGCTGACAGGGCACGGGTTGGGCATAACAATATCACAACATCTCTAAATACCTGCGTGATAAAGCATATATCTTTAGGTGCCATGTGCTAGCTTTAAAGAAAAGTGTGCATAAACCAGTTTTTTTCCAATACACTATTCCATATGAGTGGAATTTTTTTCCTGTTCATGGGTCGGAAAAAGGATTTACATCCGTTTTCATGTCTTTTTCATCCTTTTAAATATGCTGTCATAATATGTTAAAGAATCAGACATTCAACATCACATTTCTTCAATGCGACACGTGTCTAAACTATATTTTTAGTCAGTACTTTCCAACCGAAAATTATGTTCTCTAGTCCGTTTAAGTGCTCGGATGGTACTGATATGAATCAACGGTACCATTGTTTATTGTAATATGCCGCGCAAATATGACTGGCTATTACTTGCACTGTGTATGTGACGTCAAATACTGATGTTTTAGACAAACAATTGACCCCCTCCCACACACACACACACTATCGGATTGCTAGCATTCTATTCCAAAATACTAAATAATGCGAACGATAACCGCATTTTATAAAGGCAAAAAGATTGTACTTATGAGCTTATCAGTCAAACCTTATTTTTAAGGGCTGATCAACATATTTATGTGTGATTTTGTTATGGTTCATGCCATCTAAAAAAAGAAGTCCCTTGGATAAGAAATGTAGTCTGGGATTTAACTTAAAGCAGCTGTCCTCCAGAATAGACTAAAAATCATTAGTTAAAAATATTTCAAAAATCTTTTCAAATATATATAATAGTTGTTAGAAATAAAAAAACTACATATTTTCATATTTTTTTTGCTTTGAAAACAGACAATTCGCTTTTCTGCCATCGGGATAAATTCCTACTATACATAACGGCTACTGCGTTAGTAACGCAGTATATTATGTAATGAATAATGATGTTTTACCAACGATTTTGTCAACTGAATTTGTGGTCAGTAATAATAGATTTCTCCACTGAACGTAACTTGACCAGTATTTACCGTTATTTTATTATATTTTTCATTTTTTATTTTTTGAGCATCTGGAGGACAGCTGCTTTAAATGCACACCAATCATTTAAGCGTAACATACAAGCAAATGTTATGACTCTGGTTTAAAACTCATTTATTTGTTCACATAAATCGCATACACCAATCATAATTGGTAATGCATTCCACATTCAGAAACACCGTGGTAATGTTTTACGCTATAAAGTGTCAGCAGTGAAAATACATAATTACTACTATCTATAGTGATCAATTTACGCACTTCCTAAAAACAACATCTTTAATCTGTGATAAAACATGTGTATTCAAAAATTGTCACACTATGGAAAATATGTCATTGAGGTTAAGAAAATACTTTCTGAAAACAACAACAACAACAACAACAACAACAACAACAACAAC
>Ga0224511_10001220_pt1 | contig 15022 bp, 7 predicted proteins | sample SF_May12_sed_USG_2_FD_169988 | JGI IMG/M metagenome (GOLD analysis project Ga0224511, IMG submission 169988) | Sediment microbial communities from San Francisco Bay, California, United States - SF_May12_sed_USGS_8_1 | ecosystem: Environmental > Aquatic > Marine > Sediment | place: USA...
GAAACTGATAAGATCAGTAAACGCGATAACATCAAAAGCTGGGACCCGGGATCCAATAGTGCCAAATGCTAAAACCTGGGACCGGGTCCCAGCCGATCCCAGCCGATCCCGGGTTTTAGTAGCCCCCCGCCCCCAGATATGTGTTCAAAAGAACAAAATTTTAAATCAATCATGCAAAGTTTCAGTTTTGAATTACTATTTGAGCAGTTTACGTTGTATGCGGTGTAAAAAATCATATATTAAAACACATTCGAAACAAGTAGATCTTAATCAACATAATTTATATTATTTCATTTCTATAAGTTTGCCCCAAATCTGTTTGTAGCCGAAAATACTCATAGACTATTCCGAATTATACGTATTATTATTAAGGACGGCATCATTAAACAGCATAAACAATGTGTTGTTTTTTTAATTAGAACCAAAATTAATCATTAAAAAAAAACCAAGTAAAATGATAAAGCTTAATCATTTGTCGTTAAATGTCATGTAGTGCTGCAAATATGCTGGGAAATCTAACACCATACCGGTCTATGTCTGTAAACAAAGGTTTCTATATATCAAATTAAAGGGCATAGTCTGTAGTTTATGAAACTGCATGTTGCAGTTGTGATCGCGTTGGCACAACATTGCTATTCAAGATGGCGTCCAAGATGGCCGCCTAAAAATTAAATTACACTCGATATAACTTTGTGCATGTATTATGGATAGAAAATGTACTAAATGTAGCTAAAAGCATTCAGAATAGTTGAAAACAAGTTAAACATGTAGATAAAACTCATTTTCTGTTAAAATCTTAATTGTGATCATAATTATCTTCGAAATGGCGGAAATTTATTAGAACAATTTATACAAAACTGTCTTAAGATTTAAATTTTATAAAGAAATTCTTGCAATTTACCTAAAATGTTGTATAAAACACATTATATAATGAATTATTTATTTAAAAATACTTAATTTATATAGCATTCAAATAAATGAATGTCAATTATATCATATTTAAAAAGTCAGATCAATTTAGTAGAGAGAAAGTTGCTTCCCTTTGTTTGAAATGCGCCATTGTTTACTTGTTTGTACTGAAGGTCAAAACTTGTAAAAACATATATATTCAGCGTTTTTATCAAGAAACTTCAAGAAAATGAATGTCTCTGCCTGTTAAGGTAAGTAATAAGAAAGATGTTTTTGAAATATTTGATATTTGAAGCATATTAATGTGATTGTTGAAGTGTTAAAGTTTTCCACAATGAGTAATTGACAAAATAGAAGGCACATTGACTTACTACAGGCGTTATGATATATAATAGTAAGTACGGTAGGTTTGTTGCAAGATTTAAATCGAAGTAGTGAAAATGAGATTTACTTTGCTGTACAGCACCCACCCCTTTTCATTTTTTCCTCGAAAGTTGAGTAGTAGTCGGATGAGTACCTGTTACCGGATACAGTTTTAAATGTGTGATGCCAATGCTAATTTGATTTTTAAACTCATGTAATAGTTGTATACTACTCAGTAAAGCATCACTTAATCTTTTTTAAGTCATTTGTTTTCTTTTTTTATAGGAGCTGATCAGATGAAGCCTGCCATGTCATACTGGTGATTTATGGGTGTTGTACAGCGGCTGTAGCCTAAAGCCTTCAGGTAATTTACATTTCTTAGACACCATAGATTATTTCATTCAAACATTAGAGAAATATGTGTATAATTAAGAAAAATATGTTGGTACCGGACTAGTGATTAAGTGTGTCATCTATCAATCTTACATGCTTAATATTAAGACAATTAACCCAAATTAGAAACTTTTGTTTGCTGTGTGTGTAATCAAGTGTTAAATGTCTCGGGTTATAAATCCGTGACAGTAATAGGGTTTTCCGAAAAATTTTGGTTAATTGTTTTTTCCCTCAGTTTTTATTATATTATTATTGAAACAATAATTATTACCAACAATATTCATCTACCAAAAAATATGTATTTTGTTGGTTTAATACATGTATATCACAATGAAACAATTCCCAACATATATATTTTTTAGGTGATGGACTACTGTGAAGAGGCCATTCACATCCACACGGACAATGGATAATGCTGCTGACGAAAACAAGGAATATGACTTGAAAATAAACAAATGTGTATTCTGCTCAATAGGGTTTTCTGACATTAACCCTTGTGTACAAAAACCAAATCTTGCCAAACTTGACTCTCTATTTCAATCTTGCGAAGCAAGAGGTGATGATATAGGAAACCAGATTTTAGCCAATCAAGAACGCATCAGAAATGGGACACTACCTTTGTGGTACCATCGCAACTGCCGAGCGACCTATCAAAGCCAGTACCATCAATCATTTTCATCAAATGCGAATGCAACTGACCATGAAATTAATAACAATATAACAAAAACAAGATCATCTACAACCACATTCGATTGGAAGTCCCAATGTTTCATTTGTGCTGAAAAATGTGGGTCAATAAAAGACTCAAGCAATAAAAGGCCTGATAGAAGTTGGTCAATGGTAGAAACATCGATTGACTCAAGTGAATACAGTATCTATTCAAAAGTACTAGAAGCAGCTGTAATAAAAGATGATACAGAATTACTGGACAGACTCAGAAGTGTACCAAATGGTGATCTTGTGGCTCTTGAAGCTCGTTATCACAGAAAAAAAGGTTGTCTCACCAAATACTATGTTAGTAACTTTAACACAAAACAAACCAATGACCCCATTCCAGAGAAATTCATTTATAGGTCAGCAGCAGTCCAATTAAAAGCCGAGTATGAAGAACCTATTATGACACAAAAGAAGGTTTATCAACTGTCTGAATTGCGGAAAAGATTTATTGAAATCGCAAAAGAAAGGCATGGAGATAATGTTGAAAGTTACAAAAGCTCCTATTTCAAAAAGCTTTTGCAACATGTTTGGCCTGAACTAGAATTTGTGTATCAAAAAGGGAAATCAGATTTGATTTGTTCAAATCAAGTCACTGTAGGTGATGCTTTGAGGGATTATAAAGAGTTGGAACAGAGTTGTTATGATGCCGATGAAGAGGAAATTGAAGTAGACATAGAGACTGATGAAAGCATAGTTCACAAAGCTGTTGGTATATTACGAAGACGAATCTTGGCAAACACTGAAACAGTAGAAAAGGAATATTTCTCTGATGAAGAAATGTCTCTTTCTTCTCAGAAGAAGTTTGTTGATCCTCTTTTATACAAAATGATCTGCTGGATGTCTGACCCATATAAATATGAAAATGCTACTGAAAACCAGAGTGATAAACAAGAAGCTAAGCTGCTGGCTCTTGCCTGTGATATTACAAGTTTAGTCACATCAGCAATCACACCAAAGCATCTAGGACTTACAGTTCACCTATATCATGAATTCGGAAGCCGCCATTTAGTAGAAGACATGAACAGTCTCGGATACGGAATTTCGTATTCTGAGCTCAGAATGTTTCTCTCATCTGCTGCTGAAAATGCTATCAAAACACAAAACATCACGAAAACAGGCGGCCTTGTACCTGACAATATAACACACAGAAGTTTTGGCGGTGAACTTGTGGTAGGGGTAGCAGACAACTGGGACCACAACGAGAAAACAACAGACGGGAAGGGTACTACGCATGCCATGACATCAATACTGGTTTCACCAAAGGTCAGCGCTGACACTCCAATTCCAAGGTTGCAAAGATCAACAAACAGAAGTTTTGACAAGAATCTTGTTCCAGGTGAATATTAACACAAACTATGTATATAAAGTCTTTAAAGGCATCGGTATAATATTATTAAAAATGTTTTGCAAAATATATGGGTTTTTTCAGGTACATTTAAAATCATGAATGTCAAACATGATCATATTGTCAATATGTATAAAAGAAACCAAATTCTTTTAACTTAAAATAAAAGAACACACATTGTTTCTGTATTTTCAGGTGGTAGCTTGTGTAGCATAACTCCCTACAGAAAACCTCTCAACAGACCTTGTCCAATGTTTGATCCAGTTGTCTCCCTACAAGAGATCAAGCCAACGATTACTCCAGCAGTAAAACTAGCAAGATTGAAAGAGTTACTCTACACTTTTGGCCGGTGTTCTGTGTTCTGCGACGATCTATCAGAAAAAAGTTCCCTTCCTCCATGGGATGTGTTTCATGCCAATTCACTGTGTGATGTTACTGCTAGTGTGTCAAATGTGGCCTACAACCCCATAATTATGGCAACACCAACAGACTATAGTACTGTCTATACTGTACTTCTGAGATTGAAAGAATGCATGAATGCCCTGGGTCAACAATATGCCCCAGTAATCTTTGACATGAGTCTGCTTGCCAAAGCACTGGAAATTGTTTGGAGTAATCAAGATGAGTTACATGGAGTCATACCTTGTGAAGGGGGAATGCACTTGTTGATGTCCGTATTTGCAGGAATCGGGTATCTATATGGAGACGCTGGTCTTCGTAATCTTCTTACAGAGTCAGGAGTGTATGCCCCAACAACTGTCAACAACATTTTAGCTGGAAAGGACTTCGATAGAGCGATGACTGCATTCAAAATGATAGATGAAGCTCTGAACACTCGTTTTCTCATCAACTTTGAAACTTGGTGCATTGAAAATGACAAATATCTTGATGAAGATGTACACACTGTTTTGAGAAACACAAACGACGTCGACAATATGACAGATGCAGACAAGGACATTTGGAACACTGTTGCCTCTGAAAAAATTATTCCTTTATTGGAAGAATTTAGAGAAGAGTCCCGGCAAATCTCACCTACATTTAAGTTATGGGATGAGTACTTGACAAGAGTTTCTGAACCCTTAAAACTGTTCATTTCATCTACTCGCAAACCCGAATGGACTGTCCACCAGTATTCAAAGCTGTGTCTTCTCCCATTATTGTTTGCTTCTAACAGGACGACATATGCAAAATACATGACTGTTCAAGTTTTGAACATGAACAGGCTTCCACAAGAAGTAGAAGATGGATTTCTGCGGGGCCTTTACACAGCCAAATTGTCAAGTGGCAAGTTTAACAATGTTTGGTTGGATTATGCATTAGAAGCAACAGAAAATAAGGCTCTCAAAGGAACAGGAGGAGTAATTGGTCTGACTTTGAAAGATGGTGCTTTAGCAAGGTGGTTTCTCTCACGGCCATTAGCTTCAAGGTACTCAACAATGTTCCACAGCAATATGTGTAAAACAGTAGAAAAGGATGATACACATCATGCAGACACACACGCAAAACGTGAACACTATGATAGAAATGTGAACAAAATGGTAACAATGTTTGACAGTAACTTTCTGGACCCATTTGACACTAATAAAGCACCTGAAAGACTTGTTAATTTTGCAACATGTCTGCAATCCACAGAAGAAATTGAACAAAGTATGCTAAACTGCATTGATAAGGGAGAGGAAATGTTGCAAACATTTGTGGCAGAAAGATTAAAATCAAAAACAGATGGATCAGACCCACCAGTGAAAAGCTTCTTCAGTCCAATGCCAAGAAGCAGTGTGAAAACAATGTCAGAAAACAAGAAGAACGTTCTAAAGAAACGTACAAAGACCATTAACAGTGAAGTAATGTTTCAAAGACTTTTTGCTGTAAATTCTTACAAAAAGATACCACCAGAAAGAGTATTTGCTTTTGAAAATACACCAGTCCCATCAAGTATTTTCAATGAAGATGGCACTATGCTAAAGTGTAAAAAATCTGACTTTATGACTATGCTTGAAGATCTCCTGCCAAACAAGATTACACAAATACACAAAGCAGACACCATGATATTTGATGGAATGGCTATTGTCCAATCACTGCAGCCTCATTCAGAACATCTGACCTTTAAAAACATGGCAGAAAACTTCATGAACCACAGCTTAAAATTAGCAAGACATGTGACCAATGTAAAAAACATTCATATTGTTTTTGATAGGTATAGAAACAACAGCTTAAAAACACAGACAAGGAACAGACGTGGTGATCGTGCAGCAAGCAGTGCAATACACATTCATGGAGATTTAGCCATACCAAAAGACTGGAAGTCCTTTCTCTCCATTGGAAAGAACAAGGAAAGGCTTATTTCTTTCTACACTCAATACATGGTTCACCATTCAGCACTGACAGAAAATGAACGTCTGTTTATCAGTGGTGGAGCAGAAGAAAAATGTCTGCTAGTTACAGGTGCTTCTTGCAGAGATGTTGAAGACCTGCAAAGCAACCATGAAGAAGCAGATACAAGAATCATTCTTCATGCATCGTATGCACAAAAGACTGGTTCTGACTGCATTGTGATCAGTAGTCCTGACACTGACGTTTTACTTTTACTGCTACATCACCATAAAGCAATAGGAGCGAATGAAGTGTACATGAGCACAGGAAGATCTGGCATACATACAGATTCAAAACGATTGATTCCAATACACAGCTTGTACAACACATTATCTCAAGAGCAACATAATGTTATGCTTACTCTTTACTGCTTAACAGGCTGTGACACAACAAGCTCCTTTTATGGTAAAGGTAAACGAAAAGCATTTAAACTACTGATGCAGCATTCTTCAAAATATCAGTCTCTGCAAGACATGGGCGAAGAAGCATCCTTGAGTTCAACACAATACTCTGCCTGTGTTGTGTTTCTGGCAGACCTCTACAGCAGCAATGGTTGTACAACACTCAACGCAATCCGTTGTACAAAAGCACTGAACTCTGTTGCTCCAAAGAATCTTCCGCCAACAGACAACAGTTTCCACCTGCACTGTCTTCGCTGTGTTCTTCAGCTATGGATCTGGAAACATGCCATGACAAAGGAACATCAGTTACCCCCACCATCAAAGTTTGGCTACAAAGAACACAGCGAAGATGGGACACTACAGCCCGTTATGATGACCCAACCTATGGCTGCACCTGAACTATTGAATGACATGGTGTGCCACTGTGCTGTATGCAGTGAAAACTGTTCTTGTTTCAAAAACAAACAACCATGCACCGTGGCCTGTGCTTGTGAAGGCAGCACTACAAATGAGTGTACAGAAGCCATCTGTACAAATGTACATACCCTCACATCGGTCATAGAAGACGATATGTACCAGTTGTGAATGTCAATGCATGTATGAAAATATATTGCACATTACCTTATATGAAAATTGAGTGAAATGAACTTTTAACTGATACCCATATTGTGTAACTAACATTCATGTTTATTAATATGAACATTGAAATTATTGTTTTGTATGTTTCCATTACAAGATCTACTGTTCTTATCTATTGGTAACACTTCTTTTTTAATATTATTTTTATTAATGTAAAGATAACAAAGTATTTAGTTAGTTGTAAATAAATAGTAATATGAAGCATAGTATAAAATATAAGTATTATTCAATTAACATAGAAATAGGAGTAACAGTAACTTAACATTTTTGTGAAGACTAATTCATTTATTGAAAAACGGCTATTGTAATTGTATTAAGGCATTGTATTTTTACAAAAATGTTTAGAAAATACTACTTAAAATTACCTTAATACCATATATGAAGGCAGTTAACAGTTTGTTATTTCTTTTTATTCAGGTTAATCCTAATTTACCTGAAAATATGAGAAAGTTATACCTATAATGCCAAGTTTAAGCATATTTTTCAAGGTTTTACCTTGAAATGACCTTGACCTTGACCTTATTACAATTAAAATGCATTGTCAATTTCAAGAACATAATACTGCTTATAGTACTAAAACATTCTTTTAATAATAAACCCAGTTATGTTCACCAAACACAAGCCTATCATAAAGTCACTGGATTGTCGATTTATGGCGGCCATCTTGGACGCCATCTTGAATAGCAATGTTGTGCCAACGCGATCACAACTGCAACATGCAGTTTCATAAACTACAGACTATGCCCTTTAATTTGATATATAGAAACCTTTGTTTACAGACGTAGACCGGTATGTCCAAGAAATAGCCTAGATATCCCTATCCATTTGCAGCATTATTCAGATAGACCGACTGACTCATGTGACTTGTGCCCATCCAAATCTTCCGATTTCGGCCCGGAACAAACTTCAGGAAGTGGTACTCTAAATAATGCATAAAGATGCTGCCATTTGACCACCTTGTCTCAGGGACTGTACCATTCGCGCCTACAAACTAAATTAATCATTGAAAGATACATGTACAACTATATTTATCTTATTTACATGTCTACAGGCTATATACCATAACAAGTTATTTAAAATGAATTTTTCTTTGAGAGTAAGAACTGTATAATGTGTTAACACAACAAAAAATAATTCATGCATATTCAGTTTTATTTATTAGGTAAAAATTAATTCAGTTATTTGTATTTGTGTAACAGTTTAGCATACCTTATCATTGATGCTGTGGCCAAAAGTTCATTTTGCATGCGCTGTCCTGGGAACACTAGATAGGGTGGAATTGCTTGGCCAGCTGCATTTCCCGCACCGATGAGCGTCACTGTCAGGCCCTTTCCAGATGTCACAGCAGAGGGGATGTATGCGGAGCTCGCACCACATGAGGAGGCATATGTTCGACCGTCACTCCATACAAAAATGGACTGTTTAGTTAGATATTACACAGTTAACGCACTATAATTCCATATGTAAACCGGTACATGTGTATGCCATTTTTATGATGATCACAGGGAAAAAGATCGTTCTTGAACCTACATATACATATATATAAACAAGGGATTCAACTTCAATATGAACGTTATACATAGTGCCCCCACAATAAAGTCTCTATCAAAGTCATTTTTTGGGTTACAACCATCCGGTTTTCGTCTATCACAAGCTGAAACATTTGTCTATTGATCACATTTAAACTGTTTGCAATATAACACTCCTTTGATAAAAAAATTTCCAGCGAAAACTCGCAGGACTTACGAAAATTCGTTCGGGCGACAAGGGTTCGTTCACTAGGCAGCCTTGAGTAAAACCATCCTTTTTCGCAGTAACTCGGCGAAATTTTGGTTCAGTTTAACGATGCTACTTATAATCTAAAACCATACCCAAAATTCCGTCAGAAGATTGTGATACAGTGCTGTAATATTCCAAATTGACTAAAATATTTTGAAGACGAGCTATTTTACATATCACGTGACAAAAAGTCCGAAAGGAGCTGTTTCATTGGACGGTAAGTGGTTCACAGAATCTTATACTTTTAGCTAATATATTGACAACGAATAAAAGCCGGGTACCAAACCTACTTTCATTTTTAATAGTTTTCGTCGAACAGAAGTGGAAAATTGATAATAAAAGCATTATATGGCAGTGTTTTCAGGAAACTTTTGATGCTGGTGTGATATTATGTGTTACATTATCGGACTCAATTAAAATTTTACCGACAAACTGTGAAGAAGGCCTGTTTTACTCAAGACAGCATAGTGAACAAACCCTTGTCGCCCGAACGGATTTTCGTAAGTTCAAAAAGTTTTCTCTTCAAATTTGTTATCGCAAGATTCTTATATTGCAAAAAGTTTAATTGGGATGAAAAGAAAAATGTTTCAGTTTGCGATAGGCGAAAACCGAATAGTTGTAACCCCAAAAATGACTTTGATAGAGACTTTATAGCGAGGGCACTATGTACAATGGTAATTTTGAAGTTGCATCCCTTGTTTATATATTATGTATATGTATGTTCAAAAACGATATTTTCCCCTGTGGTCTGTTGTATTGTATTGTTTCAATTATTTTTTTGTGAGTTTCCAACGTAATTAACAAGTTAATTAAGGTGTTCCGTATTACCACCTTGACATCCGTTTGGAATCACATATCATATGCAATATGCTTAATTGCTAATATGAATTAAATGCTGTTTTGCCTCTTTGCATTAAGATATTGCTTTTGTATTTAGAATCAACGTGGCATTTAAATATTGGTCGAGTTTTCTTAGACGTTGTATTGGGTTAACTATGCAAAGCACGAGTTCATTATTCTTATCCACTGGCATGATAAATTGTCAGGTTTATTATGGTGTTATTGCCTGTTTTAATGCTACGAACAATTTGCATGGATTTTCACGAATGCGAAACTTTGTGACGCGATATATTGTATGTTAAAGTGAATTTTAAAACATAACGTGAAGCATTAAAGTTAAAATTGAAAACTCGACTTTAGACGACTTTACGTGCAGCGATGTCGTCACCAATGGCGTCGTATACAACATAGGAGCTTTCGGATGGAGAGCAGATGTCCGGCGCTGTCCCCGTCCTTAACTTTTTGGCCTAGGTGGAGTAAATCGGCCTGGTCAGATTACGCGGACATAACGTCCACGGCCTCGTACTAAACGGTGGAGAGTTAGTCCGGTGGTGGTTTGACCGACTCGCACCGCTTGGCCACACCGTCGAACCTGTGAATGGCGGTCATGTCGTCGGTTCCAGGTTACCCTGATCGGACCGGATGCAGGAGCGGTCGTCTGTATTGGACGTGACTCCATTAGTTCGTAACCTGTTTTGTTTTCAGTAACTCTGTTGCCCCTCAGCCGCAACGGTGCCCACTTGCGTAACATGCGTTACCTAATTGAATGATCCTGTCTTCGTCATTGCTAAATACCGGTCACCGTCTATAAGTACTATAAGTTCAACGTACAAATGGACACGCGTTGAGTGTGCATGTTTTCGTTACTTTTTGGTGTTACCCTTTCGGCAAACAAGAAAAGGTGGTTGTATGTCACTGCTTATTTATAAACTTATAATAGTTGAATATAGGTTGTTCATGTCCTATTTCTGCATGACGATTTTTTCCGATTGCACTGTATCATATAATTTTGGATTAATGTTCTTTTATAATGAACTTATATTTGGCAAAGCTTTTTGTCCATTTCCTATTGGTGTGACTAAATGATTTTTTCAGTTTTCTGAGGCTTCTATTGTGGCATAAAATAATTAACATTTGCGTAATAGATTGTTTTAAATAAAGTTTGTATATTTGTGAAATATTTTGTATTTCTCTGAATTCGAAGTCTAGTCTGTGATACAATGTTTAATTACTTCTGATGAAACTTTCTTAATAACGTTATCATGACAAAACTACGCTAAACTTGTATAATTATCACAAGTTTAACTAAAGTAGTTTCCTGGATAGTCTAACAGAATCAAAGTTACTAACTAATCAAGTTAGGAATCTGAGTTCGTATTAGCACATTACATGTGTAGTGAGATGTTACGGACACGCTTTTGACTCCTAAACAGATGATGACAATATATAAATAGAATTCCATTTATAAGTAATCTTTTGAAACGAAGAATAAGAATGTACAATCAAATCACTTTAATTGTGCATTTGATTCGTATAAGGAAATCGATACAACGAGACCTAAATTGTAGTAGACTAAAATGTCAGTGATGAAGCGTAATGAATCACTCAGGGCTATATCTCGTTCATCAGACTCTGCTCATCAATTTCCAGCTTTAATCAGTGCATGTCTGTATTAAAGGCGAGTATTCCAATGGGAACTGAAAGTATTGAACTGGAAATGAAGGCGCGTGATTGGCAAATATGACACAGGCCATGCTTCGAGGTTGAGGTAAGGCTTTTAAGAGCAAAAATGTCACTGTTTAAGCATTCTTGTTGGTGTTGGTATTTCCTGTTGTGGATGAACCTGTATATGTATGAATGTATTTATGTTTTTCAAGCAAATGCGCTGTATCTGTTTTAAAATCATACATACATCAATAACAATTTATATATCTTGCATTTATAAATCATTTAAACTACATTTGATATAATTACTAGAAACAACAACAACATACTGGTGTTAATAATCTGTTTTCAGTCGATATCGTCTAATTGAAAATATATATCTTTTACTTATAGTGGTTAATAAGACCAGGCATCGAGAGTGTGTTGTTGAACATTAATTCCTATTTTAAATATCCCTTTGTATTTATAATTCTAAGATATTTGCTAAGATCGACTATTATTTCGCTGTTTGTGAACATCGTTCTTCATTAGGATGTGGATCAGGAAATGCATCATAGTTTGACACACAGACGACAACGATGTTTCTCTGACATTTGGGAGGAGACGACCTTTCAACGGAGACTGCATTCACCAATTCCGCGAGAACATAATTCACTTTTAAAAATGTCTTGGCACAACACAATGATAAACGTTCCTTTTTTGAGTTAATATAACCCTTCTCGGAAATGTTAGCCATTAGTTGTTTACTGCAAGTGTACGAAGTTGCAATTTGCCTTTGGCCAACAGTTTGTAAAGCTTTAACATGTTATACTAACATCAGTACATTATAAATCACGCTTGATCCTTTTTAATAATTTGTAAAAAAATAATTTAATCGAAATTAAAATCACAAGCTTTTCTCACAAAACTTTGAAAACTTGTTTTCTCTCGTGTACAAAAATCAACATGGATGGTAGTATAACCAAAAAATCATGCAAGTTACTACAATAAATGCTGCTATATTACGAAGTATAGGTCAGTTTGCACAAATACATACAAAATCTTGTTTTATTTAATCAACGCAAACGTAAAATGTGTAAAATAAACATAATCGATATACATTAAGAGCATAACGTACGATTACAAAAGGTAATACTAAATATCTTCTAATAAAACGACAACACAATTTCTATGGCAACCTTTTCAATTCAATCAGCAGTGCGTATAATATATATATTTATTTGACATAAGCAATTTTGGTCAATTTGAATTGAGACAGTTTCAAAAAAAATGTATGATATGTGCGATAAAGCAACGTTTAATCGTGTCACACAGAGCTTTTGATAGTTAATGCGTTGATATAATATGTCTTAGCATAAAACTAAATTGATCTTTAAGGATCTAAATTGCTTTCTCACTTCTTATCATCCGCAATGATAAGAGCCTTGCCAATTGTGACACAAATCAGACACCGAAGTCAATAAGACACTGAACCAGAATTGGTTTACTGCTTTTGCAGTTCATGTCTTCAATGGCTGTTTTATTGACATTCAGTTCCATAGTTCAAGGTGTTAGTTAATCTATAACATCCCGTTTACTGTCTGGGGCATAATGTAATAGAAAATATTAATACGTTTAAATGATTTTAAAGGCACGTATTATTGTATCTGCCTATACATTTGCTGTTTCATAATAATACCAAATTTGTTAAAGACATTTAAGTTTATCTTCTTTCACTCCAGTATTAAACTACTTTTAACGACTTCAGTTTCAATTTGTAAATATGAATAAACAACAACTTGGCTACTTTTTTCATCGTTTTTTTATACTTACGGATTACAATAGATATTTGGTACATTAACTCATAAGCATCGTTCTTTAAATCTGATATAAAGCGTGTGCCCCTTTTCACATGCCATGTGTCAATTTACCAGTAATATTCCTTGACACATTATAATTCATATCAATATAATTAAGAAATCATAATCTATAAAGTATAATACGATAATCTTTAGAATAGCCCAAATATCATATCTTGAAACTAAGGTCAAAGTACTGCGAAAGGGTGATTAGTCCAAAAATGTCAACTTTCTAAATGATATTGATTTAATGAAACTTCTACATCGTTGCAAATCTGTGAATCCATTAATTTAAAAGTGCTTTAACCTTTAAAGATATTTTAGCATTATTAGTGCTGTAGGCCGATATTACCCATATATACATTTACACTACAAGAGAAAACCCGAGTTACCTTCGTAGAACATTAAGACCTAGTTGTCATTGAATTAAAGGTATTGGTAAAACAAACCCATACACTTTATTTCCCGACGGTCCGGATCTCTGGCATGATTGTATTCCTGCAGTGTGAATATTAGGGAACACAGAATTAAGATTAATTTCATAATGTAGACAATTTAACTAATGTAAAACATAGTTTAATGAAGTTTAATGTAAAGGGTTGATTGTGTTCATGTAACATATGTGCCCCTACTGTGTACTACCAGTGCTGACTCAAGTGACATTCGCAAAACTAAAGATCTATATAGTTGGCAACTAATTCAGTTAAAATCTTACGAACGGTTCCCTCCGCCTAATTTTCCAAAGATCCCGTCTGGCGGAAGGGTAATTCGGTGGAGCAGTTGATGTTTTAATATTTTTAAAGGTGGTATTTTTCTGATTTGAATTACAAATGTATCTACATAATTATGTACTACTATTTAACAATATCACAACGTTCTTTAACAAGAAGTCTAAATTTCGTATATGCATTAAATCAATTAACAAGCCTTATTAAAAAAGCTACCTACATATACCTCGAATATGCGAGATTATTTAGCATACCTCAATGTGTCACCATTTTTTTCCAATCAAGTACTGGCGATATTTCTTGATGAAAGTTTCTTACATTTTCCACTTCGCTTCTTTTCAGCATTGCTTTCATTATTTGTAGGGAAAATAATGTTGGTCAAAATATTCACAACACCAACAACTTGTAAGCGCCGTTTCCTGAAAACCAGAAATCCTTTCAAAAACATTAATATTGTGAAACTTGTTGACCGGGATTGAACAATGATTAATTACTCAGGGTTATGCCTTGTTTATCCGATGACTTAAGTGGATGTCTTGAATATTAAATTAATCTGGAATAGCCGCAGAAGTGGCAACGCGTGTGTAAAGGCAACCAAGTACAGACCGTACATGCGCATCAATTTTATCGCCAGCTTCTTATGTCAAACAGCCACCGGTCATAATGCACAGATTTCCAAAACATGCTTAAATCTTGTAAAAGAATCAGGGCTTATCTGCTCACATTATGTTTTATATGACACAAGTAACTTAAAATACATATATGTTATAAGTTTATATTATGCCATCTTGTAGCGTCTTTGTAGTCGACTTAACCATTGCTTCAATCACGTTTACAAATGCTTCCTAGTATTTTGAAGTCGCATAAACCAGAAGTGGTGAGGGTCATATCGTGTCTGTTTGAAGACGTAAATGTTTTAACAAGTTATATATCTCCTGGTTTATTTAAAAAAATACTAACTGAACGTTTACCTCGAGACCTTTCGAAGATATTACATTTCCGTAAACAACAACACCATATGAAAAGCTGTAGAAG
>Ga0224511_10001221_pt1 | contig 15021 bp, 15 predicted proteins | sample SF_May12_sed_USG_2_FD_169988 | JGI IMG/M metagenome (GOLD analysis project Ga0224511, IMG submission 169988) | Sediment microbial communities from San Francisco Bay, California, United States - SF_May12_sed_USGS_8_1 | ecosystem: Environmental > Aquatic > Marine > Sediment | place: USA...
CTGAATAAGGAGTTGGAAGAGAAGGTAGGATGGAGGGGCGTTGATGTCAGATTAACTGAATTCACTAATGTTCAGACACACGGGCGTTTATTGACTAATTCGATGCCGCGCAAATGCATTGTACTGGCAAAATACTCACATCGGAGAAAAATGCGACCCTGAGGTGCGGAAAAGTTTCTCCGTTAATCAAGTCCCACACAAAGAGTAATAATGTAAAGGATGAATCTGGGTGGAAAACTTGACTGAGAGAAAAAAGTTGGTCCACTTAATCTATATTAGATATTTTTCAGCTATACAAGCAGCAATCGCAGTTATCCTCCATGCAAGAGCTTGTAAATGAGCGACAGAATGAGGTGGCAGAGTTTAAAAAGAAGCTTCAGGAAGTTCCCAGTCTGCAAGCGAGGTTGGATCACGCAGAAGATGAACTCGTTCTGCTTAGATGTGATCTCACCACAGCCGGTAATGAAATCATGGAGTATAAGATGAAAGTTAGAGAAAGAGATGAGCAGCTAGGTGAGTTACTGAAATCCCGGCAGGCTTGTGTTGCTTGGTAGCTCAAAATTACCTAGTAACGCTCACATGGTCTGAACACGTTTTCGCATTTGATAGTACCCCATAGTAAGGTAGCCGCAAAAGCCATATTGCCAATGGTAAACAATGCCAGACTTAGATGCTAGGTTTAAAAGTGGATGCTCATCGAAAAAACCCTTTGACAAATATTCGTGCAGTGACAACGAATGAAAATCATGTGGCTCTATATGGTGTCGAACGAACAAAATATTTGTTGAATGTTTGTCTTGAATTATTTTGTTGTCAGGCAGAAAATTTCACAGCGAGCAACCCTGATAACTGTGGTATTGTACGGTGGTCGGTTTGAGCTTCCTCGGATATCCGAGAGGTCTCCTCAAATTTTTTGAGTTAGTCAATCCTCGATCAACAATTGTTTGCTGTGGCTCCGCATTATTAACGTCGATCGCCGACAAAGGATTCATTGACAAATGTCATCGTTAAACCTGGATAGAGTTATCCACTCCTTACTTAACAATGCCAATACTGAGAGATGATGGGTAGCTTAATGGTAGAGCGCTGAGCTCGAAATCGTGAGAACCTGGGTCAAGTCCTGGTCATGGCAGGCTCCCCCTGTGGGAATGAGCACCTCACATTGATCCTAGCTTCAACAAAAGCGAACCTCACCATGCGTTGGGAGCTTTGATACTGGCCCTCTCGAGGTACTCCATGCTGAGCCGTAACTGGTGAAAAGAAGTATCTAACTTGACAGCTGTGATAATTAAAAATTCATACGAGGAAAAAAGCTACGAAGAACTCACACACTGTTCTTTTGAACTGTTTATACTCCGCATTATTATTCCCTCCGCATTATTATTCCCTGCGCGTAATTCGGGAGTCTGCTCCATGGCTACCAAGAAGCCCTTGGTTGGAGCCCAGAAGCCAATTAGGGTTGGGTAGTCTTTCTGCCACCACCATTGATAAGAACTCATTGGTGTGAGTACCAGCATCAAAATAGTCACAATGTGTTCAATTTTGCCGACTATAATCACGGTCTTTGGGAACTTCTGTCATCTCAAACCCAGCATGTAATGTGCATGTTCTCTTACCTATGGTCATTACAGGGGAGTGTCAGCAGAATTGTGATGAATTTGAAACTGAGCTCGAGGCTGCCAAAAAAGAACTGAAGCGATCAGAGAGCCTAACAGCTGAGTCATCCGAGCTCAAGGTGGGTGGGTGGGTGGGTGAATATATATGCAAACGTGCAGGAATCATTTTACAATTGTTGCGTAAAAGGTGGAGTGGAAGTCATTAGTTTAAATTATTGAACTGGACTAAGTTTGTTTCTGAAATACTTTGGTTATCATGAGCTATTGCTTGGTCAAAATACCAGTGCAATCGGTTTTGAGCATGACCGGCCAGCTACCTCCAGATGAGTTTTATGGGTGATAGCATACTGGGTCTTGGGTCAGATTTCTCACATATGATCCCCGGTTCGGGTAAAGCTTCTCTAAAGTTTGTAATACCCTTTACAATTTGGGATGGCAATGCTAAATAGAGGAGGCCCCGAGCAGAAGGTGACACAACCCAATAAACACTTCGTCAAAAGACTCAGCATGCAATTCTTACACCACTCCTGACAGCTGTTTTGTCATGGGGAAAGGAAATTATCATTATAGATGATTGACAATGATTTGTCTGTGACTCCGCATTCTATTAGTTTATGATTTGATTGTTTATGCTGCTGCACTAGACCCATCTAATTTGCGACTCGATTGGTTGCTTTCAGGCTCGTCTGTTGGAAGCGGAAGAAGACAACTTCCGTTTGGCGGAAAATCTGCGACAATTAACTCAATCCCAAGATGATGTGACTATACAACTAAAAGAACTAACAGAAAAACATGATAACCTCTCTACAAGGTTTATAAAGCTATCTACACTTAATGAGGAGTTATCTACTCATAATGAGGATTTAACCAGCCGTTTGATGCGCTCCACGACTCAATTTGAGGAGTTGTCAGCTCAGTACAAGCAGCTAATGTCTGAACACAAAACACTTGCAGACCTACACAGAGATTTATCCTCTCCTGATGGCAATAATAAATCAACAGAGCCCAACGCTGCCAGTGAGGTAAGATGTGAATGATAGGTATAATCCCAATCATTGGGCTGTGGAATGCATGTAGCCCCGCACAGTGCAGACAGTTCGTAGAATTACCTGCTACATTATGCATTGGAAATTTGTTCCAGGAATTGTAGACTTGAATGAATTGAAGCTTGTCAGATTTATTGGTATTGTGTGTAACAGCGGTTTTCTTTATACAGGCTCTCAGTATGAGCCCAACATTTTTTTCCTGTGGATTAAGAAATCCTAGACCAGAAAAGTCTAATTCGTTGTAGGAAGACATGCGGCTGGATAAATATGAAGCTGATTTGCTAGAGAAAGAGGAGACTATTAAAAAGTTAACCCAGGAACAGACTGTAAGTTACTTGCCAAAGGCTTTGCATTACCATCAGCTGTGGGTATGTAGCTTGGGCACTCTGAATGAGAAGGTAGGGATGGATCTTTGATGACCGTAACAACCTAGTCAAGACCTCCAATAGTTTATCGTGGTCATCCGAACCCACTCTAGCAAAGTGAATTGAGAGGCTTGCTAGAGGTCTGTGCAAACGAAAAACCTCCCAATAGTGAGAACTGAACCAAGAATCTTAGATAACAACTTCTCGTTTTACCAACTGAGCTACCTCTTGCTCTCCTCTTAATATAAAAATATATTCGAGAAAAAAGGTTTAGAATTGGTCACCGAATTCTCCCAGAGTGAGATGTGACACTTTCATTATACCTATAATATTTAGCCAATCGTATGGATTGATTTCAGTCAATACAGACACAATAGTATAAATGAATAAGTGATTGTGTAACTCGTTATTGATCCCAATGCGCCACTATTGAATGAGTGTCATAGACCATTCTGACTTATTGGAGGACTTCAGGTGGGTTGTCTCTGTACCAGGCTATACCATTTGTAGTAGCACAGAGTCTCACGAGGTGGGGATAAAACATCGTTTAGTAGATAGCACACTGTGCTCAGGACTGAGGATAAGATAGGATGTTTTTAATTTACCACCCTGGAGAGAAGCCATAGTGATGCAACATAATGACACAACCATCTCAGTGTAGCATTTCATCCTATTTGTTTGAGAGCGTGGTAGATAAGCTGCCTTAATCGCTACAAGCCTCTCTTTTCATAACGCAACTGTATAAAAGGTCTAGCCACCTAGAAACCCCCATTCGGACCACTAGCGATTAATGTCATGCATATCTTAAGAGTTCATTCAGGTTATTGATTAGTGATCAATGTGTGCAGTGGGTTACACTGTACATCATATTCATATAACCCCTCTGATCAGCCGTACTGATTACTTCAGGAAGCGGTGGAGCAGGTGGAGACATTGCTGGCTGATCTTGAGAAAAGTCAAGCTAAACTAAATGAGGCTATGGACAGCCATAATCTGTATAAGGTAGGGCCTTATCGCTGTATAAGGTAGGGCCTTATCGCTGTATAAGGTAGGGCCTTATCGCTGTATAAGGTAGGGCCTTATCGTCGTATGCAGGAGCTCATCTTGTTTGTTATGTATGATGTTGTTGTTCATACTCCGCATCATTTTATCCTGAGCAGATTGCTCCAATGGTTTACAAGAAGATTTTGTCAGAGTTTTAGAGCGAATGGAGGTTGAATGTTCTTCTGTCACTATTTTTGACTTTGCTAAGATTCAAATCGACAACTGTACATCGATCAGGCATTTGAACCACTAGACCATGACTGCTAAATTAGATGCTTTCGATGTACCTTCTTTAGTTGAGTATGATTTAAACACAACTTATAAAACGCTATAGGTAGTTCTGGTAATAGAATGAGATGACCATTTGGACAAATGGATTCAAGTCATCAGATTCCATTGGATTCCAGGCTTGCAGTTTCTTCGCAACTTACAAACACATTATACACACATGGTAGAAATCTAGTTGCTGCAGATGCTGTGAGTGATGGTAATCTATTGAGTTTAGGCTTGTGTTGTTTGATTTTTCTTGTTAGTTTCTTGCATACATTATCAGTCTCCGAGGAAATTGCATTGTGCTCAGTACAGTCATCACTCACATGTACTGATAGGTCCAGGCACGGTATCAGTACCGATATCGTGCTGAAGTTGAGCTGAGCAACCCGTGATAATTAGGATCAATATTTATATGCACACGCATAGATACTTTCAATACTGTATCTTGTTCTAAGGGTTATCTTTTTATGCATGCTTGTGAGTGTGACCGTGAGTGTGACCGTGAGTGTGACCGTGAGTGTGTCTGTGACTGGAATAGTACTGGTCGCTTAGTTGTGATGGGCCTCTTTGAACATAAGGTTGTTAACAACGCAACCACTTTGTAACCTGAGCAATATTTAACATCTCAGATGGTCAATTGTTAATCATGCAAGTACTGGGTTGGATACATTACGGAAGGGCTAAGCAAAATTGGCTGACACGCAAGCGCATGCTATAGTCGGGAAAGTTAAAACCGGGGTGTGGGTCTTTTGCTACTGGTGCTCAAACTAGTTAGTACACTCAAAGTTGTCTGAATCTGTTTGCCAATGTTTCCGCACTGTGGTTCTTTTAGTATCAGAACTCATTGGTTTTACTACCAGCGGCAAAAGAGCTACGGCCGTTCTCAGCTTTCCCGACTATAGTATAAGTCACAGTTCGGCTGTATCTGTGTTTTTCTTCTCCCATCAGAGTCTATCACCCAGTTAAACAAACGATTTCTATGTGGCACCCCATGGGCCATCTTGGAAACAAGCCAAGGGCATAGCAATGCTATCAAAGAACAAGCTTATTCTTTTCATCTAGGTTGAGCCACTTTACTAGCACATATCTGTGGCTGGTTGGGAGGTTACTTGCCTGGCTGTAAGCTCTACCCAGCCACATTCTACCTCTGATCGATCTTTCGATTTCATGCCAAAACCCAATAGAGCAAAGCAGTGACTTAGTGAGTAGAATGTGCGATTCACATACAGTCAGTTGTGGGTCTGAACCATAAACAAGTCAATGGTAGTTCCAGGAAGGGACCTCAATTCGCTCCTCAGCTTTGACAGAATCTCCCTCTCAAACGTGGACCTAAAATTATCATCCAGTATGTCCCATGGCTCTTCAACCCCAAAAACTAAAAGCTATCTGTCAAAAAAACTTTTCTTTTCTCCTCCCAACTCTGCATTTATTTATGTTATGTTGTTTACATCTTAGTTACCAAACTTGACACAATAAAGGTACATAGATGCATATAATGATGAAGTGCACTATAAATGGAAAGAAGTTAATATAGACCTGAATGCTGGTAGATGGAGTGGGAGTCATCGCTGAAAGATCGTGATATGAGGAATGCGGAACTCACAGAGAGGATCATTCTGCTGGAAAAAGCCACCAATCAGCTAGAAGGAGATAATCGGGAACTCGCGCTGAAACTCAAAGATGCTCTCAGCCAATCAGAAGGGACAGAGTTCAACAGTAAACACGAGAGAGCACAGCTCAAAGGTAAGGCACTCTAGTCGATTCCCCTGTTTGTGTTGAGCTCGCACTCACAATTGCAGCCCACCATGACCGAAATTCGAACCCAGGTTTTCAAATTTGTGAGCCGAGCATTCTGTCACTAAGCTTTCCCTCAATCTCTCAGTGTTTGTATCGTTAAGTAAAGGGTGGACAACTCTAGGCTTGGAGTTAATCACCATTGGCTAATCGACTTTTCCGGCTAGCTTTGTACGGTAGTACCATTTAGTAGGCTAGCCGGAAACGTCGTCGAGAACAACACCCGAATCAAAAAGGTGTTCAAATCAACTGAGTGTTGCTAGGTAGGCTATTTTTGAGCAACAGGTTTTGATCAACGATCAGTTAGTTATCTGATCCGAGTGATGTTAGACCGGTCATTCTTGCTCCCTATTTTGACGACTGTGCTCAGTTCAACCCCTGAACCGAGTAGGGTCGAATGTTACCTGACGCGAAAAAGCACCCATAAGGACACCACAAAAAGCAAAAATGGATTCGATATCAGAAATGCCTAATCTTTGCTTATCAGTGAAAAAAAAACGGAAAGATCAAAATCAATAATCGAAAACTTTCTTTTGAACTTGTAAAGTGGGTCAGAGTAAAGAATTCACTCAACATGAAGAAGCACCAATGTTCGTTTTAAAATTGAGCCCCAGGTCACTGACTTTCTTCTCAAAGGGGTTAAATCTTTGCTTGTTCGCAATCAAGCCACTTTTAGAACCAAATCTCTCTTCTTTTGATAGCCACTAACCATCGGCTGCAGGATCAGGTGGACAGGCTAAAGAAGTACAACGATTCTTTAGAGGCAGAAATGGAGTCGCTACAAGATAGGCTTAAATCGCAGACGCAACTTATGCACGGAGGGTCCGAGGTTAGTTTTCTATTTGCGGGTTTAAGTCATGACTAGATTTAAATGCTTGGAGTCATTCGTTTGTAGGGACATTGAATGGCGGTGGTGTCAACATGAAAACGGGGCCAGGATAGCTGAATTGGTAAAAAGCTTGAATCTGTATTCTAAGGATTGCAGGTTCGACTCTCACTGCCAGCGTAGTGTTTTCTGGTATAGGCCTTTATCAAGCCTCTCACTCCAAATTGCTAGTGTGGCTTCGGGACACCACGGTAAAAATAATGGAGGTCCCAACCAGTGGATAATTAGGGTCAAGCTCACTCCAGAACTGTTAAAGATTCACCTCTCACTTCTCGTTAAGAGCAGCCAAATTTCACTGGGTGATGTGTAAACAAATAGCTTAGGTCAACTGACCCCTAACCTTCCAGGACCATCTGTTCAATCTTGTAGCTCGTGCTTCACACTAAATCAGCCGGTGTGCTGGTAGAGTGGAGCTGACCCTGGGCATGGTCACCTCCCACTACTGGAAAACCTCCCCAGGCAGCAACTTCATTAGTTGCTGTCTGTCACACTGCGGCCAACAGCGATTATTGTTATGTTATATATGACAACTAGAATCTTATATGTATATGGTTTTATGGTTTTGTGTTATTTCACAACATTTTAGACCGATTATTCTAAGTATAATTTCTCAATATTCATTATACAGTAAATGACCTTTCAATGTAATGGACGCTCGCCGGGTTTTCTTTTTAAATAAAAATGCCTGCGCGTATCCTTCAGATTGGAAGGATATTTGGGACGTACAATTTGAAGGACTTTCGATTCCGCTAATGGTCAATTAAAAGTCCTTATAAGTGGATGCCTCATATTTCCCAGGTAGGGTCAAGCGATTAATCTCTAATGTCGGATAAAGGTTGAAGGTTGAAGATTTACTGCGGGTCGGTCTAATTTCGGAAATGTACCTGTTCTTCCGGTACCAATAAATTAAGGTGCCTAATGATTAATTTTAAGGCGAAAGAATCCGAAATTCTTAGTTTGAAAACAGAGATTGGACACATCAAGTTACAGCACAGAAAAGAATTGGACTCACTACAAGACAAGCTACAGGATGTCCTGATGGAAAACCGGCTGTTACAAGAGAACCTAACAGCCAGAGCTGAGGTAAGCTACTCGTAGAGTAAAGCCATTATTCTGAGTTTACAGTGACAATTGCACAAAACCACTTCAAATGGTTGAACCTATCCACCTGGCAAGGATTTTAATATGAAGTGGTTCTCCCTAGTTGGTAAATGCAATTCAAACATTGCCGACGCATGAGCTCCAGAACTTGACACTGCCTTTAAAGTTCAGCATGGTCGCAGCGTGGTCGCAGCACGGCGTGCTGAGAGGTGCGCCTTTAGGCTCAGTCATTTGAAGCACCCATTATCAACAGAATAATTGATACTAGTTGAGACCAGAAAAATACACTGGGCCTCTCAACCTGATGCAATGGAAAATTGGTACCCACCCCAGTTAGAGCCCGTGGGTACATCATTTAGATAGGTTGATAAGTTTTCTGGTTAGACTTATGTCTCACTCACTGTTGTTGGGTACTGTTGCATGTCACTGTATCACTGTTCTGTTTTATGTGGCGTAAAGATAAGCGCGCCGGTTATTAGTCACTTTTTGATTTTGGTTATTAGGAGTTATCCTCACTTCGCATGGAATGCCTTGATATACAGAAGTCACTGGATGATGAGAAAGCTAGAAGAAAGCATTTGGAGAGTCGGTCACAGCTGCAGGAACAAGAAAATCTAAAGGTGCATGCTTAGATAGGAACACACAATCTTAATTTGGGTTTAAATGAATCTTATTTATGATAGGTACCATAAGGTTCCACTCCACTCGGTATCTGGTTTGTATCGGATAGCACCACTGATCGATCACTTAGCGCACTTAGCGTAGTAACAGAAACAATCAATGAATCGACAGGGTGGACACTCGAGCTGGATCACACATGTTTTTTATGTGCGTTCGATTCGACTTGAGCCGCCAAGACAGATCAGACTGCATGCTTTCACACCACTCTTAGAGGGTCAGGCAGAGTGAAGAGAGAAGTGAAAAAAATTGTGAATGGAAAAACATGGAAAAAATATAATTCATCTCTCACATGGATATATTCATGAATGTAACCCATTGTAACTTTCATAAAGATAAGCGCGATTTCCTTTTGTGAAGGTCTATGACCTTCAGTGACAGGTTATCGATAAGCTCTCTTTCCCTTAGTCACTGACTTTGCTTTGCTATTTTAGATAACAGAGAGGATGAGGGAGGCTGCCAATCGTAAATTGGAGGTGGAGGCGGAGAACTCCAGACTGGTCTCAGAACTACGCAGTCAAAATAAAACAGATGCACTTTTAAAGGACACGGACAGTAACAAAGCATTGGAGTTAGCGGAAACCCGCGCGATGTCTCTAGAGAAACAGGTGAGTCATTACGCCCTGGTTATACGCGGGTTGTTGTCGACGAAATCTCCTCGTTAACCATGAACAAAAATCCCTTCGTTGACTAAAATAGCAAGCAGGCTCACCATGAAATTTCAGCGCGACTGAATCACGGGAATCACAAAAAAGTGAAAAATACTGGAACCGAATCTGTTTGGATCAAAAGTTGACCAGACGTTTTTCAGTGATGCATATTTGTTGACCGACCGTAACGCGGTATAGTCCAAAAGGGCCAACGCCGGCCAATTTCATAACCGACCAGCCTAATAAATCGCCTGTTATCTGAATATTACCCCTTGCATTAAAATGAACTAACTACTTTGACAGAAGAATCTTACGTTCGGTGTTGACAACAGGGCTGTATTCTAGCATTTATGGAATTGAGATTAGCGGCACTTCATGGGCGGGTTTATGCCCATATAACTGACCCTCTCATCATGAAGCCGAGTTGTCTAGCTTCAGTATAATATAAAATCTATAATATATATAGATTTGGAAGTCTATATATATGGACTTCCATATCTAATCTAAATGGGTATTTATGGATGTTAGAGACCTTCAAACAAGAATCTGTTTCTGAAACATTGTAATGGCAGGTTTCTGCTTCTATACCCCTCGGAAAATGGGGCCAGTGACACCCACCTCGTATTACGCTTGCTCATTGGCCCAACCATGAGCAAGCATTACATCTCATTTCGTAGTTGTGACATCAAAACGAGATCATACATCTATCAATGGCTAGAATAGACGAAATCCACAATGAAGACGCACATTACACTATGCTGTTTGCTTCGGTATATCATAAAGCGATGGGTATTTTGCAGAGAGAAGAGCTTCGAAGTTCACTACAGCAAGTTACAGTTGAGTTAGATAGAGCAAACCAAGCATTGAGCGAATTCAACGAGACCAGACATGAGCTTCAGGCGAGAAAGGATGAGATCATTAGACTGAAATCTCAGATGGAAGAGGAAAAAATGAAAAGGTTTCTAAGATAAAATCGTCTTGTTTTACATGGATGGCATCTCATTTATATGACTGGTTTTCAGGCTGATCCATCGTTTGTCCCATAGAGTTGGTACTCAATAGGCCTCCTTTGTCTATAATCTGCAGAGGGAAATAGCTCAAAGTGACACGCAAATGTGGAGTCAAACCTGGGTCAGGGGTACCAAGCCGTTTGCGCTACCGATTGAGCCGATTTGATCCTGATATAACCACTGAGCTATTCCACTGTCTGCCTTTTTAATCTTCTCTGACTTGATGTCAGGGTCTATGAAGATAGAAAGGTGGAGGATCTGAAGCAGAGTATTGAAGTCTCAAAGCAGAGAGAATTAACTACACAAGAGCAGAATAATCAACTGAAACACACCCAGCTAGATCTGGAAACACAACTTCGCCAACTCCAGAATGAGAATGCTAGCACTAAACATGAGGTGATTCAAATTATCAACTACCATGGTTTGGTATTAAAAATTTAGCGCACTTCCATTGCTTTGAACAGTCTTGATGCAAAAATCGATTCATCCTTCTTAAAAAGATCAGGGCCATACTCGTAATAATGCAGAACACGATTTCCAGCCACTAACTTATCTGTCAGTATTATATAGGAGGATTCCATAGTAATTTTCTTTTCACTTAATGTAGCTGGAGTTATTGGAGGGGAAAAAGAAATCTCTACTCCAGAAAATGTCAAACCTCCAACAGGAAAAGGAAACTTTAGAGATAGAGATTATGGCTGCTAACGAAAAATTACAACTTCTTGCCAGGAAATATCATGATAGGAAGAACAAACAGCGCAGCAAGCTTCGCACTTCCAGGTTTGTTTACTTCTTAGTGTGTGGTATTTATATAGATCATATTGTGAGGGAGCAGCCGCGGCTCTCTGGTTAGATTTGGCGATCTGTAAAGAATAAGTCACGGGTTTAACTCTCTGAAAATTCAATGGTAGTGACAGGGTGGCTATCCTTAGATGTTCTTGTTAATCTGGTCCTGGTTCTGGCGAAACTCCATCTTTTTTAACACCCACCCCAACCCGGTAGGTTTCACACCGATCACTATGTTAAATGGGGCCCAACGCATGTGCACGCAGAAAGCCCCTAACAACACATCTCCGGAAAAGCTGAGTCATAGACTCCGTAGGCCAACTTCTCGTATGTACCCCTGACATTGGTCCTGATACTAAAAGAAGGAGAAACCTTGCTATGCCAGTCGTGTAGAAAAAAAAGATGTCTTATTGTCATGTTTATCAGTTGACTGAAATTCTGTAGGAGTATTCATGAGACTGAAGTGGCTAAGCTTCGGGATCGAATAGAATATCAGGAAAGAGATAGCAGCTTTCTCAAGGTAACATTGGAACAAGAGCAGAGTTATAAACAGCAAACTGAAGAGAAATGTACCAATCTAATGGATGAGAAACGACAGCTTATCGCCAAGTATGTCCTGCTACCTGTCATTCCATCAATATACATGTATCAATATACAGGACCCTCCACTCATGGGGCCCGGCTCAGCTACCTAACCCATTCTAGCAGACCCACCAACCCTTTAGGTGTGTCTTAGTAGTTCGCTGAGCTCAAAGCTGCATTGAAATAACAAAAAACTTTTTATAACAAGTTTGCGAAGTTGGACAGTGGACGCCGTCATGTTGCCCGGTCTATTAGTCAGGCTGAAATGGTTTGATACTTTGGTTTGCTCTTTTTCAGTCATTAATATCAACTGGTATCTAGTGTTCATCAGACATGCACTGTACTCATTTCTTGGGGAATTTTGTTTGAAACGCGGGCCCATTCCCCCACAAACGTTGCCCCCATGGCTTCTAGGGTAACAACTAAACATATGTGTTGCGTATGCACCCTGAATAATATTATGCATGTCTAAAACCAGTGTCCCGGTTTTGGGGTGATACCAAAAAGTCCGAGACATCTTGTGTTATGAGCTGCCTAGCTATAAAAAATAAAACCAAAACCTAAGAATAAGATATAATTTTTCTAATCTAATGCAGAGTCGTTGACTTGGAAGATGAGATTCGAGAAAGGAATCGTGGGATTGCTCTGTTACAAACTAAACTCAAGTTTATGGACAGTGAGAATCTCCATTTGAAGGATATGTGTCAGAAGCTAAAACTGGGCACGCACTATAATATAATGGACAGTCTGTCACAGGTAATCAAATGACCTGATTACTTTTGTCATGTTGTGTCTGGCAGGTGTCAGGAGTAGTGCAGACATACTGCTTTGTCTGCCCTACCACCCACCACATGTCGAAAAGTCAGATCACCGACTACTAGGCTTTAGCTACTAGCTAAGTGAACTTGGTCGCGGCTAGCAAAATTAAGGAAATTGACCTGGCATTGGTTTGTGGCACGTGATTCTCTAAACTCAAACTCTGCTGTACCAGAAACAAAGACTGTTTCTCTGGTTGTGATGTGACCACAAGATGATAGATACTCTTTACCAAAGGAAGGAAAATGGGATAAATAGTTACTTTTTAGAATGACTACAAACCCTGAATTCTCTTATGACTTCTTAGTCCAGTGCTTTGATATCACAATCAGTAACCAGGTAATTTACTAAAAAAATCTCAAACGTGTTTTGTTTCTTTTCAAGAAGAGCGATTCTTCAAAAAATAGAAATAAAAAACAATCGCAGAACATGCCATTTCACTCCCCAGTGCCGGTAATAACTGTATTGGCGCCCCAAGCTGACAGTTAAATGGTAACTAACTGTAAATGTTGTACTGATTCCACCATTTACGGCAGAACACTTCACGCACATCACAGCCCATTTTGTTTCTCACAGAGTTTTCGATGATGTAGCGCAATCGGGTTGGTAATTGCGTGTCTCTCGCTATTCTGTCCTTTGTAAAAGCTATGCGTGTCAGTGTGTCTGTCTTCCTAAACCGATTCTAGTATTCTATAAGACTGACCCTGACTGACAGTGTGTTATGGTACTGCAAGACTGGCTTATTTTCTAATCAACTAAACCGAATAGGCAGCGTTGTCCACAATCCCAGCCTGTCTGAGACCTGTTCTGTGTGGACTCTTTTGTTGGCTCCCACAGATAGTTCTGCGTACATTTGGTTGGCTGTTGTTGTCATAATGATATAAAGGACTGTCACTGGTTGTCAGTACCGACTTCTGCTTAGATTTCCACTGCATTCTGGCAGAACGTTAACAGTTTGGATTGAAATAAACCAGACTCTAGTTCATTAGCTAGTGAAAACAGGGACATTTCGGTTTAGAGCCACCATTTCTCATTAATTTCCATTGGTTCAACCAGTTCAAAAGGGCGAGAGAACACAACCCACTGACTTAATATAGAAATCGCTGGCCGGAAAGTCAGCTAGTGCATAAATACCATAACACTGTATCTCTGCCAGTGTGAATAGATTCAGATTTTATCTATAGCAGTAACTTACAGGTTTAAGGTTGATTCCTCTCTAGTAATACATGTATAGCAGCCATAATCAATTACTATTCACGGCCCTTGAATCAAAAATCTGGGGAACTAGACTAGTGCAACAACCTTATTTTTAAAGGACACACTTATTTCTTGGATTAAAAGTGCGCTGGTAGGAAGCGGCGTTGGCTTAGTATTTAAAAAACACACCCTCGTGATCCAGCGAAGTCAATGGTAGTGAAAGGAAAAGCATCTAACCTGAATTCTCACCTGAGATCCAACTAAATCTCCCAGTTAACCAGGGCGCAAACTCCACGATCCTACCCAGGGAATGGTTGAGTACAAATTGGTAAACAATAATTAAAATTGAGCCGGTGTATTATGAGTCCTTGATTACATTCTATTGAAAGATCTAGATTTTTTAATTAAAATAAAATTAATAAGCTTACCTCTCAACTAAGGGGTGACATATTGTTTTGCGAACTGAAAAAATAAACTGCTTATTCATATAACTTTCTGCATCACCAACCCTGTTCTACCCGTAGAGTTATCCTCCCCTCCTCGAGAACTTTATGGCTCTACCTCATTTATATCTGTTGATTTATGATATCAATTTACAGGTAAAAATAAAACACTCTGCACTGCCAAGAGATCCTTTACTGTCTACATTTGGAGGCCGGACTACCAGTATGGAGTCACTCTTTGATACCAGTCAGCAGACAATCCATGCCGAAACATAGTATCACCAATTACTTAGGTCCATTCTTCTGAATTTTACCTACATATTTACTTTTAGACTGCCCAGTGTGTAATCCGTCCAACTATGCAATCTCTATATAAATGTAAATTATGTGTATACAAGATGACTTACCTCAGAGAATTTTACTATCTACTAGCAATGGCTGTGATTGATTTTTAGAAATAGTTCGTCAGTCGAATAATAAAACATATAATGCCAAGTTATCTAAGTGTACTACAGGACATGGATAATGTGCTCATGAAGTGCATCTAGAATTTAAATCTAACGGAGCTTAGAATCTCTGATGTAACAATAAAACTTTCTGCGGAACGAGTGTAGTGCGCCGGGTGTAGTGCGCCGGGTGTAGTGCGCCGGGTGTAGTGCATTGGGTGTAGGATCTCTTGATTTCACTTCTGGTTTGCTTTTGAATCACCGTCTAATAGGGCATGCCATGCACCG
>Ga0224511_10001222_pt1 | contig 15020 bp, 9 predicted proteins | sample SF_May12_sed_USG_2_FD_169988 | JGI IMG/M metagenome (GOLD analysis project Ga0224511, IMG submission 169988) | Sediment microbial communities from San Francisco Bay, California, United States - SF_May12_sed_USGS_8_1 | ecosystem: Environmental > Aquatic > Marine > Sediment | place: USA...
AAATGAATGAAAAGATCGGTGTGTCTGAACGAAATGTATGAGAATGTGTTCTTGCCAAATGCACAACGTAAATGAACTTTCATTCACTCAAGGTACTATGACCGAATCACCGGATCATGTATGTAGAACAGGATGAACTAGATAAATTTCCCATGCACTCAGCCGAACAACAGATAGCCGATGGTAATCGCTCGCGAGAAGAGACGCAAGCGTGTTTGGAGTCGCGATTACCTGCCGCGAGAAAAGACGCCGTCTCTGTGGAAAACAATTTGGGATACTATGGGATAGCAACATGGCAACCACTCAATTCAAAGGACATTTACAACCTTAAAGATAGGATGGAATCCTAAATCAGTTCTTCAGTTATTATTAATTCGTTATTCCGCACAAGCACCGGGCTATCCTATTAATCTCATTGGTTAGAGCGCTTGGCTCCAAAGACCTTGGATCCAAGACCTAGTCATTCCAAGCACCCAATATGAGAATCACCTCCTCACATGATTTCTAGCTGTCATCGCTCTAACAAGCTTCAGGCTAACGAGGTCCATTAAATAGGTCGGACAAATGCGCATAGACTAGAGGACAACAAGATATACTCTCCGCCATGTTTTTGAGCGGTAGGGGCTGAAATTCATATGAGGAGCGCACAAACGCACTGAAACCCAGGATCTGCTAATCACTTTAGCCCTTAATCAATCCTACTATCACTGTCGGGGCTCGGACTAGAGACCAGTCCCAACCCAAATGTGAACTCCCCACCCAAAAGTGAAATCCCCTGAACAACGCGATAAACATACCACAAACATTTTCGGTTAAAATTGTATATAAGTGGAGTTTGAGGGTAACAACAACAGGTTAGTAGAAAACACACACCCATACTCTGGTCTCAAAGTTTCCAGTCAGCTACAAACATCAAAGCTTTCCTGTCAAGAGCAATAGTGCAGCACACATATACTCAATCACATCTGACACATGTCAAAATTAAAAACAATCTATATTTTTCTGATTTCTAGAACACATTAGAGAGGTTGCGTTCCCGCTACTGAATCAAGGTTATTAAAAAATAATTTGAATGTGTATATTATATAAGCTAGTTCAAAACACTGGTGATTGCTAACCAACTGCGACAGACTATATGGAGATAAACTAGAAAAAAGAGTGTTTCAGGTATCACTACATCGAATTGGGAAGAACTCAACTGCACAGACGTACCAATGACACTGTTTCGGGCAGTTTTCCGTGTACAGGCATGGAAACGCAACTCAGCAAACTCTCTATTATTAGTCACCAACTGACTTCCTTTAAGGTGAAGGTCACTCACCGATAAGCCAAGAGACCCTATGCTATCAAGTCGGCCGGTTTGAGCCTTTCTCGCCTCCTCGAAAATATCATCAATATTTTCATCCATATCAATGGGGCTCTCGCAAACCGGAACCTCTGTCGGATCATCAATCTGTGACAGGAAAAGAAACACTAGTAAACATTACTATCTTAAAAACAAAATAAATGAAAAACCCCACGACCTTTCAGTTTGTGAGTTCAGCATGGTCATGCATTTTTTGAGGGGCGGTATAAAACAGGTGTCCTGGATTCAACCATTTTGAGATGTTCCAAGGTGCTTCTAGCGGAATGGTGCGAAACACAAAACAGACACTAGAGCGCGATCTTTTGCGTTATTCCAAGCGAGCGCTATAAAGTTGTGTTGGTATTTCTGGCTACTGGAGATACCAGTTGTATTCTGTTTTGTTTGAAGAACCTTGAAACACCTTAAATCCAGGATACGTGTTTTAGACTGACCCTTTTTGTTACATAAGTCAGTGAAAGCAGAAACTTGATGAGCAGCACGATGCGGTGAACCCGTAAATCTTAAAGCACCGCTATCGCCTACCATTCGAGATGTTAATGCGAGTACCCCGTGAACGTTCTCATGGTGTTCGAACAGGGTTAGACCACGAAAGCAGGAAAGATAGTGGAGAATGGATGGAACATCATTGAGAGGACTGTGCATCGGAGATATCAAACCTGGCGTGATATGACAACCAGATGAGGATAGACTTTGGCACATTGTAATTGTTTGGGGCTCAAGATGACACAACGGTGAATGAAATGTTAAGACAGACAGTAGCAAAGCACATACCATAGATGGTTGACGCTACACAAAAACACCAATCAGAATAAAGCTTACAGTCACATGAATGTTATTCTTACTGGGTAGACTACCCACATTGACCAAATTTTTTGGATTGTTTTCTCTATTTCGATCTATAAGGTGTCTTCGGACAAGCTAACATCGCCCTGCCACTAATCCAATGCGTCGCCAAAGGGTTATACAGACCAAATCATGTGATACCAAGATATGATGACTAGCCGTGGGGTTTGCTTGACCGGACCACTAGTTGGCTCACTCATATGCTGCCCGAACTTAAATAATCAGCGTAGTTCAGTCAACGCAAGGGGTCAGGGGTACTGTAGCTTGTCTGAAAACGCCTATATAGTCTTTAAAATCATCTGGTAAATGTATATCAATCATCTGGTACATGTATATACATATATGTATGTACAATGCCCACGTAGAACAACAACAGATATTGGAAGCTCCAGGAGCAGGATCATGTTTAGAAGGAGTCTCAATCACCAATGTGAATGTACATTGTAGTAAAATAAGATGTTGTCAGTCGCAGTGCGACAAAGGCCCCTCGTATGTGTCACTTAACAGCAAGAGAAATGAACCAACGAAGGTAATTGTTTAGTTGATAGGTGGACTGCGATGTCACTGTAACTATACCAAAATTGGCTGCGAGACGTAAATGCGCCTACCTCAGAGAGATATATGTTCCTTTCAACATTTTGATCATCAATGATACTGATTTGTGGAAGGGTAGTTCCGTCTACACTCCCATTATCCAGACTGGATTTGTTTGATACTGAGGCATGAGTATCCTGGCTGCACTGGCTGTTGTGCGATTGGTTTCTGAACACTGAAAAAGAACTATCGAGTACAAGCAATTGACTTAGTTGCAAGTTGTTAGTTATCAGTCACAAGTTAGTAATCGCCCGTAGCTAGTCACTTTTTGATAGCTACTAGCTAAGTAGTTACTGATTGCTAGTTGCTAGTTAGTAGTTAGTTACCACTTATTACTAGCTACAAGTTTTAAGAAACTAGTTTCTAGTTAATACTAATTGCAAGTTATTAGTTACAAATTACTAGTCATTAGTTACTAGTGACAAATAATTAGCTACTAGTTATTGTTACTAGTCACTAGTTAGTAATTAATCTAGTAATTCTCGATTAGTTATAAATTATTGATTAGTTGCTAGTTACTTGTACAGATGCAGATACAGCTACTGTGTGAAGACGCGCATGCTTCACAAAGCATCACAAAATCATGTGAATCGGGAAATGCAATATGTTGACTGAAACGAGGAGGGTGTGCATAAATTCGTAGGAAGAAAGATGGTGGAAAGGGAAATGATACCTTTGGATTCATCAGCTTCATTGGAGCGGCTCCCATCTGGCTGTTTCTCAACCCGTTGACCCAGAACACCACCCATAGCTGTTGATGACAGCAAATCAACCGGGGAACCGCTCACCTGTGTTACTGAAGCTGCTGGGCCCCCATCCAACACCGGGGTTATGGGATTTTCCGGAGGATTAGGAGCGACCAAAGCTGGTGAGTTTGTATGAGTAGGGGTGTGAGTGATAGCGGGGGAGTTAGTGACAAGGGGAGCAGGTGAATCTGCGGATTTCCTGCGCAGAGCTCGCCGACTCGTGCCCAATTTTCTGCGGTGAGTCGGAGCCTCACTTTCAGATTCAACGGTTGGAGTTTCGTGCTTTCTCTCAATCAGTGCAGAATCAGCTGATAGCTTACGCCTTCCAGGCTGTACAGATGCACTACTCGTTTCTGAACCATTGGTCGGCTCTTGTTTCGCACTCTTGACAGTAACTGTGATCGGCTCGTCCTTCGCAGCCTTAGTGAGGATGGCGTTCATCTCATTGGCAGTTTCTTCTGTCACAGAAGGTAGTACAAACACTGCCTCATCTTTCTCATCCGACGAGTCACCCTCCCATGGATCCTCAAGCAGAAGATCTTCAGAGCGGGCGCTGAGTGGACGTGGCTTGGCCGTGTCGCCAAATCGTCGCACTTCAGCTCTCATTGGGTCAGCCTCCCATGCCGACCAGTTATTTTTGTATTTGTCTGGACTGAGAGGTGTAGAGTCAGCCCCGTTACAATCGTCTGTGCTGATAGACTCTATCCGAGGGTTGATGGTGAGTTTCAATTTATTGGAATCAATTGAAAGCTTTTTCGCTCGAGCAGAGTTCTCAGCAATGTCTTCTTCGATGACGCTCAGCCGGTGATAATTATGCCTTAACAACTGGTCCATAATCTCCTCATCAGGAGACAATAGGGGAGAGCTCTCACCTGAAGAAGACGAGAAATGTTCCTCTCTTTTCTCCTCGTCAGAGTCGGAAAAGTCGCGCAGGAAATCTGCGCTGATATCCACTTCCTTTCTGCCGATCTGAGGTGAAGGGACACGCAATTCGTCGGTCAGTTCCAGACGACGCTTGTTGTCCGTCTGGCTATTTAACAATTCCGAGGTGAAGGTTCTCGTGGGTTTGGGGGGTTTAGCGGGCGGGTTTTCTGAGCTCGGGTTAGACAAAGAATTCACACCATCGCCCGAGGACATACTTGTGATACCTAAGCCAGATTTGGATTTGGGCACCTCAGCCTCGGTATCTGTCAAATAGAATTACAACACAACAGTTTCCCTGTCCAATTCTCTCATGACCCCGACTAACGCGAATCATAAGAAATGATCGGGAGTAGAAGATGTGGGGCCTGAAAGCTAATCTACACCTCGTACCAATAATCCCCAACGGTATGGTCTCTAGAGAGCATTGGACTAATGCATGTCATTGGGAAAATAACAAAATAGCATGCTGGTTCATTCTGTATCAAATGTTCTTCTGCACAGACTATGTAATATTAAACATTCTGTACTAGTGTAAGATGGGTGTCTGTTTCATGATACCAGGACAGCGAGAGATTGGAACGTGGTCACTACGACAGAAAAACACAGCGACAGCGGGAGAGCAGTGCAAGAACAAGCATTTGGGGACATGTGAACAATCGCTACCCTGCCACAAATTCGAACCATTTTGCTGATTGAACACTCAGATTGGAGTTATCAGCTCGACCAAAACATCAAAGAGAAGGCAACTTGATACAAACGTAGTTAGTACAAGAAAAATAATTGACTCGCTACGGCATCTGCTCCTATAGATCGATGCAATGGACTATTCATTCTATCGAGTGATAAACACAAATCCTCCCACATACTTAAATTAGTTCATGACTAGGCCCCTTTAATGTAGCTGGATGTTAAAGAGCCGGTGGCCTTTTTAGCTTTCTAATGCCTGCTTCAAACGGCCGAATCTGAAGGCGCACCTTCAGCACGGCATGCTCAACTTCAAAGGCGGTGTATCCAGCACGCGAAGCTTGCACTTTAATGAAGCTAAAGTGAACCCGCTACATCAACCAGCAAGAAAGGATAACGCCGCATAAAAAAAAGCTAAAAATTCCATATATTTTTATAGGAAATTGTCTTCTCCTTTTTGAAATTGTTATCGATTCCATTAAAACACCATTCCTAGCGCGAGCCAGGCCGGATAGCTCACTGTCTGTCCTCCCCGTGGCCCGGGTTCGATTCCCAGCCACGGCGGAGTATTTCAAGGGATTTTTCCCTGGCTGATCACACTCCCATAGAGTTACCTTCTCTATGGGGCACGCGGGTGCAAGCAGAAAGTCTCCTAATGACGCACCCTGGGAAACACTGAGCCTAAGACTCAGTAGGCTAATTTCTGCACCACTCCTGACAGTTGCTCGGTCATGGAGACACGAAAAAAAAAAACTGTTGTTGACTAGCACAGAAAATCAAAACACCTTGCCCAATGGCTCTGTAACAACAAGTCCTATTGCATGATAGAACATCACACCTCATTCTGTGTCATTGGGATGAGGCAAGTTTGGGCACCAAAACAACACTGGTCAGCAGGTTGTGACCGAGTGGTAAATGTTCACTCACAGAGTGAGAGAATTAGGGTTGGGACATGTTCTGTACACAGTAGATTACGGTGTCAATAGCAACTTAACATATGTACCCACTAACCTACACAGAACTGGACAACCAGTAGCAACAATAATTTCGAAATAGTTGAAATTTTGAGGTGCTTTCTCAATGATTGCACCAAATAATTTCACGCACCAAAACTTGTGATAGCAATTTCTTGCCCCTTGTACGTCCGTGTGAGATTCCAGCTAGAGTGTAAAATGTGTGATCAGTGAACTTGTTATTGAAAGTTTGTTATTGGATTGTGTGACCGGATAATAGCCCCGCACCAGTTCTAAACCAGTGGTCCGTGATAGCATATGCCTTCCACAAGGAGGCTGATCATCACTGAATCAAGGTTCATCAAGGTTTTAGGATTCTCATTTAAGCCAATAACTGTCCATGACCAGGAAAGACTCAATTGGAAGAGAGTCGCTTTTCATGTCCCCTTACTCTCAAAGGAAACAGATATTACATTTTATATCAGTTGTGCATGCATGCGAGAACAATCTTGCAGTTTTTCAATTATGGGATAGTTTGATAGCTGTAAGTATCAGACTTCCAAATGCCAACCGATAGATCGATACTGAAATTTTTAGCTCTTGGTACCGAAGTAAAAACACCAATTGGTGACCCGGTATCGAACTAGGTTTGACAGCTTACCAATCTTTTTCATTTCATTCGCCGATGCTCCGGAACATCTTCTGAATTTGATGTGAGTGAGTTGCTCCACGGTATAATCACTGCTATCAGACGTGTAGTCTACCGCAGAATTCGATCTACAAACAAAACCCTGACTCATTCACTTTTTCCTAACTAACTTTGGCGTAGGACTATGCTGTCAGACTGCCATTGTTCCTCGGAGTTACGCTACCCCAACCATCGGCATTTGATCAACAACCAGTTCCAGGTACGAGGCTGACCCCACAAACAGTTTTAATGAGTCCTGGCATCATCAAAACAAAAATATGTCATTGGACTCACTGTAAATTTAATGCAAAAGGTAGACAACTCCGCTTGATTGGACCTATTTAGCCTTCTATATAAAAGTAAGATACATTGCGATACCATTGTGGTTCTTTTTGCGTAGTTATAGTCTTATTGTGATCAGTTGCATTGACCCGGTGACCTCCTTTCCGTATTTATATCACTGGCTTCAAAACACGCCTCCAATTCATTGGGACCGAAGGCCTTACTCTCTCTTCTGCTTTTGACCAACTATAGTTTTGCCATGTCATGAAAAACCATTCATCCATGCAAAATAAAATTATCGAATTCCTCTTTGATCTAAATCCTAAATCCTTGAAGAGGTAATGCCATTTGGTTTGAAGTTCAGATTCAGGGCCCTGGAACGCTGGTGCGAAGTGAGAAACCACAGAAGGATTTATGGAATCGGGTCAAATGAGTATGGGGGTACAAACATGAAGTAACCGCTGTACCGACCTTTGTCTTTGGTAGCCAGGATTGAGACTATCAGTCTGATTGCTGCCTTGCTCCATTATATCTGGTTCAGACCACCTTCTAGCCTCTGAGACTGACGGCGGAAATCCTACGGAAACAAGGAATGGTTAAATGGAGTATCCAACTAAACGAACGCCGCCTCCCTGATTAACATAACTGGTCACCCTTCAGGCCAATTTCATCTATAATTCGGCTGGTTCTAACTTTGTTCGTGCTTTTTCAAGATGGCAGGTTAGTCCTATCAATGGTTTGTTGCCTATTGGAAGTTTCGTGGACCACAATGGTCACAACGAAAGCGTATGTTAATACACTTGTGATCATCTGCTCTCAAGCTAACTCTCAGCGCAGCCTTTATCAATAAAACGACCGTCCCATCACCAAACCTCTTAGGTCTTTTCACGTGATTTCTGTCAGATGCAACCCAAAATTTCAGTGGCAATCACGCGAACGCGCAGTCGCAGTAAAAAAATCAAGAAGTCTCGACCATGTCCTAATCCAAGCGTAGTAAACGAATCTCGTTGTGGAAACCTTGACATTGCCTAAACTACCACGCGATATTCCAGTCGCAGCCTTCGGGGATGCTTTTCGAAATCGCACTCTCCGGTCGCACAAAAAAACAGATCACGGGAACGCACCTATTGGTTATTTTTTCTATTTGGTCATCTTATTCTATGATTGTCCTAGGCCCGGGGCTTGTCGGAACAGTTGAAGCTAGGAATTATATGATGATCGAGCTTGTAATTACTATGGGCGCACAGCATAACTTGAGCTATCAATCTGGAGCCAAGCACTCTAGCCTAAACGCTAAACTGCAATCCCAGCTCGACTCATACAATTTCCGTACAATTACCTGTCGGCAGTCAGGAGACTAACTAAAATACTTCCTAGACAACCCACAATCCAAGTGATCATAACCAATTATCTACATCATTTCAAGCGATAATAATACCGCTGTACATGTATACATGCGTACAGGATAATAATTTTCTAGAACGAGCATGAAATTGATCAAGAATTTACGCGTGATGCTGTCTGCCAATAAGCTTCACTCGCTGTCTATATTTTATTGCGCGTTTTTGGTGAAAATCTAAGGATTATTAGATGTACTTTTTAACCTATGATTTGTTGTTGCTCAGCGTCGGTCGTTATTCCGACTATACCATAGCAAGGAAGTTGCTGGTTGGCAGGGCTGACATAGTACAAGCTGACTATGCCCAGGATCAGCTCCACTCTATCAGAACACCCATTGAATCAGTGTGAAGCACCGGCTACAAGACTGAACGGATGGTCCTGGGAGGTTGGGGGTCAGTCAACCTAAGCCATTTTGTATACACATCATCCGGCAAAATTCGGTTGCTCTTAACGAGAAGAGAGAAGTTGGTGGATCTTTTACAACCGTGGAGTGATCTTGACCCTAATTATACACTGGTTGGGACCTCCAGTATTTTTACCGAGGTGTTCGGAAGCCATCCCAGCAATTTGGAGTGAGAGGCTTGCTAAAGGTCCATACCAGAAAGACACCCAGGCCGCAGTGAAGCTCGAACCTGCGATCTATAGATTGTAAATCCGGCTTTGTGCCAAATGAGCTTTCCTGACCCCCCCCCCCTATGAATACAGCAAAAGTATTGCAACTTACTAATTATTCTTGCAACAGATGTACAATTAATAAAAATTATCTCATTATCTTTTGATCATGAAAGACTTGTTACTGTCTGAAATAGCAGCAGCTATTTATTTATACCGAGGGCTTCCACTAACTCGTATCAAGAACGGACGAACAGGCAGATATACTTGGTAAGCTTCAAGCTTTCAAAAATAATATTGCCTCATTTTATTGCCCATGCCACCATCACCTATCCCAAGCAACTACCCTCTCAACGAACAGTGGGCACCATTGGCAGTGTATGGCAAGAGAGCATCCCTTCGAAGGAAATATGTGAAATGAGCTCCTCACATTTATCTTAGCTCCTACCTCTCCAACAAGCCTCAGGCTAACGGAGTTCACTAAATAGGATGGTCAGGTGCCCGAGTAGTTTGAATATTAATATTATTACTACTGACCAGCCAATGGTGTCCTTACGCATTGGGTGACATGATTGGAAAAACGGTGCTCCATTGTTGGTTGTCTTGAGCCGTCTATGCGTCTATGAAATAATTTCATGTTGATCACTAAATAAATTATCTCGGTCTGTCGGAACACACACTGCGTGCCAACGTAATGCTTCTCATTCACGCGCAATCTGCTTTGAGTCGTCTTCTCAATACTATTTGAGTGATCGGTGCAATGCGAAGAACATCATCTGCGACAGGGGTATGAGGGGTACTGAGATAGCTCAATGACTAGACAGCTCGGCTAAAGAGCAAAAGATCTTGGAATCGACTCCAAGTCATGACGAGCGCGTACTATGGGAAAGAGCTCCTCGCACTTGGCACCGGAGAAAAAAGTATTCTTCAAAGACGCTCATTCGTCCGAAAACGATTACGGTTTCTCTAACTCGGTTCTCATAGGTGAATCACCTTCAGCTCCATCATGGCATACGTGAGATATGTCCCACTTGCAGCTTCCAAATTCTTGAAATTTTGACACCATGAAAACTCGATAAGCCGCAAGAACCCTGGGAGATCTGGTGAGTCAGAAGAGGGTGCTGAAAAAACAACTACCACTCCAAAAATTCCATACACAACTCTGAAATTGACTGTCACTATTACTCATCTTTCCACACACCTACCCACGCACACAGTTTCCTCCCCCTGACCGGTGATAAGTAGGAGCCACATTCTCCTATCTTTGCAATCATTTGTAATTATTTATCTATCAAACGTCTCTCCGCAAAATTTACGATAATCTCTTTTCACAGTCTGCTTTTCTTTATATAATAGCGGGTTACATAGTTGTTATCAACTTAGCATGGAGCACCGTGACAGAAGAATCAAACCTGACTATGATGGAGATCATTGTAAATGACCCGCTAGTGGCGCCCATACTAAGCCGTTACTGGTGAAAATATCAATATAGGCGGCTTCGCCATTACGATGAAGACCTCATACGAAGAAATATGTTCTCACCAGGTTAATGCTTCGTCTCTCACCTAGGCTAAGTGATGGAGCCCTGAGCTTGTAATCGTGAGAGCCCGCGTGTGAATTTCAGCCATGGCGGATTCCCGTTGTCAGTACGAGCGCTTCGCATATATTCTAGCTCTTACCGCTCAAACACGTGTCAGACCTAGGAGGTCCGTTGAACAGGACGGTCAAGTGGCCAAATAGATAAAACTCTCCTGATGTTCTCAGAACGTTCATTTGGATTTAGTCCAAGCAAAATAAGCAATAAATACTGTTGCTTAAAACACATGAAATCATAAGGTCTCACCCAGGCTGCATTCCTCGGGGATGGGTGAGTGGCAGAGACTGCTACGCGGTGACCCTCGAGGTGATCCACGTGGAGAGCTCCTCGGTGAGGTACGGGGCGACGCGCGAGGCGAAACCCGAACCAGTTTGGTCATCGGCAGCGTGGAATGATCATCCGTCTCATCGACATCGCTTTCGGACGAGGAGGAATCGCGTCTTTGGACTCGACGAATTGTTACTCCTCTTGGACCGGGAGCGATTGAGCTGTTCGAGCGTATCTGAAAAACGAGAAGTATCTCAATAGGGGGAACATTGTAAACTGACAGTATATCTCAAGTAAGCAGTATAAGTGTGGCTCTCTGACTGTCACTTCCTCACACCGCCATTGGCTAATGGAATGACCCTAACATATAAGCGGTCACAGAAAACTTCCTGGGAGCTCGTTTCCACTTCATGGCTAGTTCAGCTAGTAGCTTTATATTTGAAATAGAGATCTTTTCACAAAAGGGTCAGAAACTGATTTTACTCGGCATTCTCCGGCAGCAGCCGCAATAACTATGAATAATGTTATCAGTTGGGATAGCCAACACTATATGACCGGCTCCGTTTACATAAGCTAAACCCTCCTTGGTATGATGTCCGCGGTAGCCCTAGTTCACTGCTAGTGGATAGGTTGATAGAGATGTATTCTCGTGTGTTGAGCAATTATCAGACCATTCAGTCAATAGGTGCATTCGTGTGCTGGGCTTTTTCTCTGCTAAACTGCTCCAAGGCAAATGTCAAGGTTACCGCAAAGACGCTTGATTACTACCTTGGGACAATGAATCGCGAACGATCATTCGGCTCTAACCGATGAGTTGGGAGAGGACAACTCTGATCCGATCAAAGTCCATCCTGAACCAACTGCGGTTCCTCACCGCAAGCACGGCGAATGCACTTATTGTACCACCTAGTAACGTCCTCGGGACACAGGCTGAAACTAGTGAGAACTGGTTTCTCTCAAAAATAGATTGTGACTCAGTTCTGACTGAATTCTGTACCACTGAGGAAGAAAAGTTAGTATTAGTTTTTGACAATTAAATATTGGCCAACTCCATTCAGAACAACCTCAATTCAGGGACACTCCGTAATATGGAAACAGTTAAGGTTTTTCAGGCATATGGCTCGGAGATATAAAGCCTATTCGCCCGGCGCTAGACGTCTCGTTACTAGGACTTTATTTATCATTCTTTAATGATTTTCTGGTCAAACGACCAGTAAAAGGTTGGTCACGCTGGGGAGCTGTTTGGATTTTTTGTGCGTCTGGGAAATATAAGTTTAGCAGGCGCCTGACCAAGCGAGCAGAGACAGCCAACTACTTTTCAGCCAATCAGAACCGACATCCGGTTAGTACCGCCATAGTTAGCTCAAAGATGAACACCACCGGTACTAAAACTTTCACCAGCGAGTGGGTACTATTTGGTCGGCCGATTATTACAATGTGAGACGTCTTGACTGTGTGCTGTTCACCTGCTTTTATTATACTCAGACGCCTCAGTAGTCGGAATATCGAACGTCTTGCACCGGGCAAATAGGCTTATAATATGACTTTTTCGCGCCTTTAGGCGGACAGTAGCTTAAAACCTGACATTTGTACCACCCCGTGCACTTCTGCATCAACTGACTAAAAAACATATGCTGGCGCATACAGGAGAAACAATGACTTAGTGGGCAGACCATTCAGCTTTGGACCAGGTGGGTAGTGTTTGCCTCCAAATTTTTACATCAATTTGTGCCCTGCCCCCTCCATCAGAGTGCAATGTTAAATAAAGGAGGCTCAGCCATGGAGTGCCAGTTTTATGCCATGAACCATCTAGAAAACAAGCCAATGGCTTACTGACGCCATCTATGTAAAACAAGATGATCTCACCTTGATTTACACTGATTTGGCAACAGCAGAACTGTAAAAATCACTTAAATCCATTTCTGCTACGAACTTTACTCCTTGACAGCCACAGCTTGAGAATGGCACTGAAAATGTGCCCGCTTACACCCCCCATAGTGGAATTATGTAGTTATGTAGAAGTTGGTGTGTATAGTCACATCACCCGCCTATATGCAGCTGTTCCTTCACAAAAAGGGGAGGTGGGTCTTTCAATACTGGGAAGTGATCTTGGCGCTTTATATAAAGTTATCATATGACACGGTACGAGAGCAATTTTCAAGTTGCCAACTTTGCATGAGAGACACAGATGCAGTAAGATTCAATGACATTAGTTAACCTTACTAGGCCAAACTAGCCAACACCGGAGTTTAGTTTTTAATTCAGCCATCTTCTGTCCACAGTTGAACTTTGGCCTTCCTCCTCGCTGTCCACGGGTTGTGTGGTGTCATTGAGGGGAGATTGAGCCATTTTCTGCCACGCTAGCTCAGGACGGGTTGGCAGAGTGTGATCAGCCAGAGAAAAAAACCCTTGAAATACTCCACCATGGCTGGGAATTGAACACTTGCTTGCTTCAAAACAAGCAAATGGGTTTAGTCTAAGCATCACATTTATTTAGAAGCTTATACGGTACCTTACTATCGTTGTCACTGATCCATTGACTGTCAGGATTGGCCACCGAATCACCAGAAAACGGGTTCCCTCTACCTCTCAATCTTTCAGCTATCTTCTCTAAAATGACACCAAATATCAGGCTAGCAGGATAACTCCCTGCCAGAGCTCAGTGCTTAGAGCATTATGGGATAGCTCAGTGCTTAGAGTATTATGGGATAGTGGGGTAGCTCCCTGCTAGAGCACTATGGGATGGTGGGATAGCTCGGTGCTTAGAGCACCATGGGATAGTGGGGTATCTCAGTGGGTAGAACACTATGAGATAGCGCATAGCTCGGTTCCAGACCACTGGGCTCATAAGCGCAACAACCAAAATTCAAATCCCGGTCTTGGGGGCTCAGGCTGTGAGTACGTATGATCTCCTTTAAACCTACCTTGAGTCAAAAACAAGTCTCCCTTTGAGGGAGAGCATTAATACTGACACGCTCATGGCGTTCTATCTAAGTCATGACAGAAAAGAAAACCCAAGCATTTCACCAGCTTTACCATATATGGTAAAGAGGCCTTACGAGAAAGAGAAAAAAATGCAGGAAAATAAAATACTGGTAAAAACAACATACATGTTTATAGATGAGTTTCACGTCCCTCGAATACTCACCAGGAATTTCCGAGCAGAGAAGACTGACCCCATCCCAAAAGTTCTCTTGAACCATCGAGAACATTTTACTAAGTGAGACGCTATCGACAGCAGAGATGTGACTGCGATAATATCCCTCTTCGCACTGCCTTATATGGCAATGGAAAATCAATATATACGACAGGTGTCACCTAGCTGTGAGAGCAAATAGTAATGGTGCTACCGCACAGACTGATTCTGATAGATATCGCGACCTGAATGAAAGAATGCACTGCTCGACAGCTCGATCTCTGGCATAGCTATGTTTTTACGTTCCTTTGCATTTAGTTCTACATGTACATGTATAACTAAATTGCTTCTAGGCACTACTTTCTACTTGTCAGTTGCCCATCCTATGTAGGGGATCTTCCCATTCTGGGGTGTTTTGGAGCGATATGACCTGCAAATTATCTGAGGATCACTCACTGACAATGGAGACGGTATTATCCGGGCTTTAACTCGAAATATTTTTATCTTTGTCTTAATCTTAGGTAGAAGCCAGATTGTCAATGTCTTCTCCCATTTTGCCATATACGGGCTATGATTCCACATGGGAAGCAACTCCCAATAAAGCATGGCCGCTGATCTGTGACAGGCGTTCCGCTTATACCTTTTGTATCAAGGCAACTCTTTTATGCAAGCATCACCAATCGATAGTTAAAGTCAGCATTGCATTGAATCCAGCCAATAGCATAACTTTTGTAGAACTCATTGCAAAGCCGAATACCTGTCATTTAAAGGATTATGTCACACGGTGTTCAATGCTAAGCCAGAATTGGAAGCTTCACTGTAACTGTGAAGCTTCACTGTAACTGTGAAGCTTCACTGTAACTGTGAAGCTTCACTGTAACTGTGAAGCTTCACTGTAACTGTGAAGCTTCACTGTAACTGTGAAGC
>Ga0224511_10001223_pt1 | contig 15015 bp, 6 predicted proteins | sample SF_May12_sed_USG_2_FD_169988 | JGI IMG/M metagenome (GOLD analysis project Ga0224511, IMG submission 169988) | Sediment microbial communities from San Francisco Bay, California, United States - SF_May12_sed_USGS_8_1 | ecosystem: Environmental > Aquatic > Marine > Sediment | place: USA...
AATGTTTCTACCCGTGTGCCTTTCATCCTTGTCAGTATTGGATCAGGCCATGCAACATTGTGATGTCGTTTGCAGCCTCCCTGCAGCTTGGTAACATCCTGCCCGTTGGTCGTATGCCTGAGGGAACCATGGTATGCAACCTGGAGGAAAAGTGTGGTGATCGCGGAGCGTTGGCCCGTACCAGCGGAAACTACGCCATTGTGGTCTCGCACAACCCTGACACTGGCAAAACCAGGGTCAAGCTCCCCAGTGGTAGCAAGAAGATGATTCCATCGGCTAACAGAGCCATGGTTGGTGAGTATTTTCCTTCCACTATCATATCACCTCCCCTCAAAAGCAACTTTACTACTCTGTACTGTAGTTTAGTCCGTCAACGAGGGGCAGAAAAATACTAGGTTAAGTGGGTTGTAGAGCGAACCATTATCTCTGCCAGCTCAATCCACCGAGTGACACAAGTTCATTATTTATTTGTTCTGTCAGTCTTTAACGCCTAATAATTCCATAATGTATGCAATGGTCTGTTTCTCTTCCACAGGCATCGTGGCTGGCGGTGGCCGTATCGACAAGCCTTTGTTGAAGGCCGGACGTGCTTACCATAAATACAAGGTTAAGCGTAACTCATGGCCGAAGGTGCGTGGTGTGGCCATGAACCCAGTAGAGCATCCTCATGGAGGTGGTAACCATCAGCATATTGGTATGGCCTCTACCGTCAACAGATATAAGTCTCACGGTAGAAAGGTCGGTCTCATCGCTGCCCGCAGAACTGGTCGTCTACGTGGTACACGTGTCATCAAGGATGAGTAGTATGTGCAGACTTTTTGACCAATAAAAATCTTAAAAGCTCCACACAGTATTGTGTCTCAACACGAATTTACAGTTATTTCACCATTGTAAACATCCGAATGAGTCCGTAACCCTATATACAATCCTGTGAGTTGATATCACAATCGTGGTGAACCTACCAGACTCGATTTATCAAATCTGCAAATGAGAAGCATGGCATACAAAAACGCTATGAAATGTCTGTCGTCAATACCGGGTGTATGATGGGGAAATACTTCATTCTGTGTATTGGGACCATTGGGTAATGACTGGTGGATCAGAATGCGGAGTAGATGAAGGGCAGTCCTAATTCTGGCTTCTGGAACATGCATAGTGGCTCTTCTAGCAATGCAGTGCTCATTTGAGTTAATTGGTCCATCCAGCTCCTAAGTCTGCCGCTGAATTGTGGAAGCCATCAAACTACTCCACCGACAACTGGTGGTGCTCCCTATTCCATTTCTACCCGTCCATACATAAAAACATTTTGTTTTTTACTGATTATTGAGAAATAAATCATCCAATCTGTAAGTTGTGACGCTGCATTGGGTGGTTGCCACTTTGTGCGCTCTAGGGCAATCTACCCAACATTTATTTATTATTGTGAGATCACACCCAATCTGGATAGATGAGGATGAGATTTCAGTGTAGCCAAGCAGCAGGGTTGGGATTATCGGTTTGTAATGTGTAATAGTTACTGGATTAGTCCTATAGCAGTAGCAACGAATGTAAGATAACCTTCACTTTTTTAAAGTAACGAAAAGATGTATTCTTTACAATTCTGGATTATTGAATATGTATTACTTTGATAACTGAATAAGCGAATATCCTGTCATTTTCACACAATCCGATTCTAATCACACTACGGAAACTAGTTCGCGAATAAGTCAAGTTTTCCATCACACATAAATTGCTCGCTGCTCGGCCAATAAATGAGTCCGAAGTGAAGACAAGTCCTTACAGAAATATGCCCTGATCTTGACTTTCTATAAAGCACTCGTCATGCATTGCTGCGATAGCAATCGACCACGCCAGTTCAGGATTGAAAAAATGAAATAATAATAAAACAATTTTATTACTTAGAACCCACAGTCATGAGCTGACTAAAAAGAATTTGTTGTCTTACATCTTTCGGCAGAGCGCCTAGATACCCTAGAATTCTTGTTCATCCAAAAGGAGCTTCGGTTCTCACTAAAATATGATTCTGCAAATACCATGTATAGGATGCCCGGGACTTCGTAAATTTTTTTCTAAATGTTGCCAAAAAAATTCTACCTTATACATATATTCAAATATTATAATATATTACAGAAGACCAAACTCATGTATCTGTTCACTTTCAAAAGGTTTCTATGCGCATGGCTGGTTTATCACAAAAGGTGTAACCCCTACATCACAGGCTGTAATGTAGGGGGTACACCAGTCTTCAGATCTTGACGCAACAACCCAACCATCACTAATAAATGCCGAAGAAACTGTTGCCCAAGGCACAATCTCATGCAGATTTCGATCGTCAGGTTAGCTGATCTCACAAGTCATGGTCGTGTTATGTCATATCCATGTAAACTCCAATAAATCTGTGAATTGAGTAATCCTTTCTTTGCCATTTGAAAGTGACTAGAGTTGGGTCATCACTGTTGTAGTTCCGTGCGAACCTCCATGTAAGCTGTCGTGAAAGAGATGCTAAAGATATTTCCACTGGCATATGAAATACGGAAAATGCCACCATTAGGGCTTCTCGCAAATAAGGACTGGCACAAACCATGCCAGGTGTGCGAGCTGGGTAAAGCGTTTGGAAAGGAAGAACTGTAGATGCCATTCCATGAAATGTGTGGAATTCCAGCTGAGCGAGGTAGAAAAACCATAGAGTTTCAAATTTTGGTGCTCAGATGCACCAAGTGAGAAGTATTCTCCGGTTTCCAGAAGGATGAGGATGTTGTAAAGGAACATTTTTTTTCTATTCTGAAGATTGTCACAGAACCGCGTAGTCTTCTGGCTCCAGAAACTGTCAATGCCTCTAGCTGTTGTATTGATATCAAGCATTCAAGACACGCCCTACAAAACCTTAAAAGGGCTGGTGCCAGTGATAATGTGTGATTTGATGTTGGGCATTCCTTACAATCACCATCAGCGACCAGATTTGGGTGTGATGTCTCATATCAGTGCTGTAGTGTGACCTTCAAATAATGTAATTTTATCTATGGTAATGGACTGGTAAATTACGCAAAATATCGATAAGAAAAAAATTTCCAAGAAATTGAAGCCAAAACCAGGGAGTTGTGGACCTTTTTCCTTCATTCACCATGAAGCTGCTTGGCGAGTATGATTACAGCACTATCCAAGGAAAAGTCTCGGATATATAAAATATTACTTTACTTTTAAGGTAACTAATCTTTACTTTTTGCCAAGGTGAGGAAGATATAATAATTAGTTACTTTTTGACTACCTAGTCCCAACCCTTCCAAGCAGTGACATAAAGGTTCCTGTATGTCACAGTTGTCACCGAGGCGAGTAATCTTGGCATGTGCTGCTTTCTGTATGGCGTATGCGAATACCGCCCCGCCAGAATTTGATGCCCTTAGAAAGCCTCCGCCATAACCATACACCTAGATGGCGTACTGTGATAAATCGCCCAGCCAATTACAATAATGTCTGTTTATATGTGCCTGCACTTGGATCTCCCTTTAGAGCCCATTTGTGGGAGGCTCTAGCCTATATTTTATCCATCTCTGCCCACTGCCAGTCGCTAGTTGCTGATGATGGAGACTGATCTTGAGGCTATTGGGTCTCTTACGAACTCACTGAAACATCTACATGGCTTACGAATCAGTCTGCACTCATTATTTGACAGCTTGAGCAGCGGTAAGATTGTCTTTGACTAACTCATCAACCCATTATCCATTGATTGAATTTATACTGAATAATTGTATATAATATTCATATTGATTAATCATTAAAATTTAAATGATGATTGAATCGCTCAGTCGAGTCAGTCACTCACTGAGTCAGTCAGTCGTTGTTGATTGTAATTGTAAATCACTAAATAATAAATGTAACTAACTAGGTCACTAAGTGTAACTGCTAGACTAGTACTAGTAGTAGTACTGATCTGTAACTCACTAACTGTTGTTAGGTAAGTCAAGTGTAAATCGTGCACGCTGTACTACTACTACTACTAGTACTACTAGTGTGTGACTGTTACTAATTGACTATAGACTATGTTATATATAGACTACAGATATATTGTAAATAGTGAGAGGTCGGTGAGTGAGCGAGCGGGCAGGCGGGCGAACGAGTGACTGTGAGTGGTTGAATCGAATGTGACTGTCACTATGGCTCGGTCAACTCAATCACTCGCAGTCACACTGAGTCTGACTCAGTGACAATGACTGCACCATTCACCAACACCGGGAGGCGTGAGTGATCAATTCAAATGTAATGAATTAACTAAGCACTTTTTCATTTGTGCTTGTGTACTACTGAATTTATTGTACTCTTAATAATGATTATAAATTGGCTCGTGCTTTAACTTTCCCTCTGTGGTATTCAACGGGTAAGGCGCTGAGTTTTTGCTCACAATATATTCTTGCGGTATGTAACCAGCCACGAGGATTGAATTTTTTGTCATGTCTCACTGTCAGGCACCTGTTACAGTCAAAAACTGCCTGGTCCAACCAACCAACCCAAGCATCAAGCCACAGACATACATCGACTTACGTTAAAACCCACTTATTTGAAGTATTGCTGTTCATGCCTAGGCCCGAATGAGCAGCAGGAGAATCAGGAGTATCTGCGGGGTATCCAGCAGAAGCTAATCAGCATGGATAAAGCCTTCACTGAGCTAGAAGGTACTGTATCTAGCCTGCCATCGGTTAATCCGCAGCTCAGCAATGCTACAGCCATCACTCTAGAGCCTGAAAATGAGAACTATGAGGTATGACTCAATAGGTCACGAACACACGGTCGCGGTGACGAAGCGCAGTTTAGTTCAGGATGGATTTCGATTGGATCAGAGTTGTCCTCTCTCAACTTTAACTCGTCGTTTGAGCCGAATAATCGTTCGCGATTCGTTGTCCAAATGTAATAATCAAATCTCTTTGCGATAACCTTCACATTTGCCTAAGCTACTACGATATCGTCTACTTTCGATCGGGGGATTCTGTTCGCGTGCTTTCGGTCCCAGACTGCGACCGAAAGTAAAAGATGCTTTTTTAAATTGCCTTTTTCGGTCACGCTCTTAAACAGTTTTTCAGATTTCGGTTGCGAAAAAATCGAGCACGCGAATGCACCTAATGAGCTGGGACATAAGTACAAGCCGGGAACACAGTTCGGTAAATACTTCACCCAACCCATAGCTGATCAGGGTGGTGTGGTGTCAATATTCCAATGGGTATAGCGCCAGAAATCCCCACAGCTCACAGCTCGATCTCCGCCTCTCCGGTGTCAGCTTGTTGACTCGTCAGATCGTCACATTCAATAAAAACGGCCCATCTGGAGAGTAATCCTCTATTGGGGGGGGCACACCCCAAACCACCACAGAAGCAAACCATGTGTTATCCATGTAAAAAAGTAGCAGCGACAATCATGATATGTATCCCTAACATTAGGACAAGTGCAAGTTAGTTGGCAATAAAAAAACTCGATGCATTCGAAATGCGAGGGTCTGACATAGGTTCTGCAAGGTCGACAAGGAGGACAACTCCATGCCTACGGATTGGAAATGAGAAATGGTTTGACTCAATACAGCATGTGTTCAGACCAGCCAGTGTAATAGGTGCATTCGCGTGCTCGGCCTTTTTGCGAAATCTGCTAAACTGCTCTCAAGAGGGTGACCGAAAAGCACGATCCAAAAAAGCATCTTTCACTTTCGGTCGCGAACAGAATTCCGCGACCGAAAGTAGGTGTTAGCGTAGTAGTTTAGGCAAATGTCAAGGTTACCGTGAAGAAGCTTGATTACTACATTGGGATAACGAATTACGATCATTCGGCTCTAACCGATGAGTTAAAGTTGGGAGAGGACAACTCTGATCCGATCAAAGTCCATCCTGAACTCAACTTCGTTTCCTCGCAGCAACCGTATGTTTGCGTGCTCGCGACCAACAGTTTTTCAACAATTTTGGTCGCGAGCCTGCGAATGCACTTTTTGTCGTAACGAAGTATAACCTTGTCAGACAGGAAATCTGATGTAGTGAAGACATTAGATTTCTAATGATTTAACTGGTAACAACACATTTGTCAATACAAGAATACCCGTGGATATGGTACAGGACTGCCCTTGTAATTCTCAACCACGACCTAGGATACGGAAGGTCAAACCAGTAGGTACAGAACTTTCAGGATCACCCCATAGTGGTTAAAGATTCGTCTCTCCCGTCTCGTGAAAGAGTAGCAAAAGTCTCCTGTGGGTGATGTAAAATATTGGTTATAAGGTTATATCGGTTGTTGGTATAAGGCTAACTGACTCCAACCTCACAAGACTATTCACTCGGTCAGTGCTGGGTCCCTGGTAGAGTTGAGATGGCCCTGGGCATAGTTACCTCTCACTCTGCTAATCCTGCTTATGCCATGTATCTTCACTAGAAACTGCACCTTCGTCTTCTTAAATGGACGGATGCTGGTTTAATACCGCTCGTCTTCTCTGGCTTGTCAGCTCAGATGTTTTATCTCTGTAGGTGTTCCACCAGCTGTGTAACGCGTACAGCTGGACTAAGAAGATGCAGGATTACTCGAGCTGTGTCAGCACTCATCTCAAGGAGAATCAACTGAAACGCACCGGACCTGCCACTGGTGAGTTACGCGCTGATTTTGGTGGTAACACGGGTATAAAGCTTTTACTCTGTTTCTGATATCAATGTGACATCCACTGTGTCCGCTGCTTCAACACTTGATTCTTAAAATTATCTTTACTATAGTCTGTCTGATTTAAAATCCGAACATGTATCCAGGCAGTCACAGGTGATATACTGACCAGAAGGTTGCCATGAGCAGAAATTTGTAAGATTTTTCAATGTGAACTGCCTATCTTGAACATACTTGAGGCAGTCACGGAGCCTTGGATTATCATGGCTCATGTGCTATAGATATTTCACCAGTCATTTTCTGATCAGTACATGACATATATTCACCACAGAATTTTGGTTAGACGATAGTGGCCAGCAGATAACAGACACACAGTACCTTTATATAACTCTGGATACCTAAGGAGTACTAACCAGTCACACTGTAACTAATACACCTACTATACTAGGAGAAGTCTGCATCATCTTAGCTATTATGATTGCTCTTAAACTAGGTTACTATTTCCATAGAAGTTACTCCTGGCATATTTAGTTGTTATAAACATATCTCTCTGTAGGGTATGTGGCGAAGCGTGCTAGGAAGGCATATCCGGACATTCACAATGTGAAACCATCCACAGTAGACCCGATAATCGGGCGGGCGTCTCAGTTACTGAGCGGGAAGCATGCAGACACTCTGGAGATCACAATACGCCGTCCCCTCGGCAACTCCACTATACTTGTTATATCACTGGGTGAGTACTACCTCTGATACCAAAACACACCGGAATACATCTGGAAACACACAGGAACATGCAGGAACACAGGCTGGGATCTCAACACTATCCTATTTGACTTTTTATTTGGCTGGCAGACCGTGCAGCCAATAGAACGGTATCGGGTCCGGATCATGTGATCTTTGCTCTTCAACCCGAAATGACCTCTGAACTTTGCCATGTTTATTCTGTAGCGAAAATCCTGAAGGCTATAATAGTGTTTAGAGGCCTTATAGCTGAGAGGGTTGTGGTGCGGGGCTTTAATGAGCCTGGAACTCTGGATAATGGTCTCATCGATATATGGACACAATCCAAGGTTAGCAAACGCATCTACGCACACTGAGGGTTCAACCAGTCAGCTGTACCAACTGAGCATTGTTGGTTTTAATCAATCATCTCAGCCGGATAAATCATGAAATTAGCCAACCAACCTGAATTATGCTATACCCTATAAGGTCCATATGCTCCTCGTGTATATAATGGCTGTCTGCCTATGCAAGCAAGATTGTGTTGGAGTTGTCCTATCTTGACACTGCAGTTGTAATTGCCACGCATTGTTTTTGTAGTATAAGGTGTTCCAGGGAGTGACTCACAGCGCCCAGGCAGCTATGTTACAATTACTGAATGCACCATGTCAGCCCGAATACTCGATACTCACATTCCTGGTAAGTTACTGCGGCCCAACCCTACCCCAGCGTGGGATTTGGGAACTCTGTGTATGTACCACAAAGTGTAATGACAATGTCAGCCAGTTTTATTTGTTTTTTGTTCACCCGTAGACCGAGTTTAATCCATAGGCATCTCATAATCATAAGGGGGTGCCACTCCTTTCTTGAGCATTTTTTCAGCTATGGTCTTACCATGTGGTCTTCCCAGACCTGTGTACTAGGCAGGACATGTGATCAGGCAGGGAAAGATCCCTTGAAATACTCTGTCACGGCTGAGCATTGAACCAGGGCCACGGAGAGGACAGACAGGGAGATAGATTCATTCTCCCACAGCCAGTTAGGGATCTTTCATCCTCCGTTCAGCCCCAGATCGAGTTTTTAATTACAGTGTAAATTGACCCATAATTTCCAATAAGTAACTTTGTGTAATAAGTTATAGCCCTACTGTGGCTGTTGAATTGAGAGGTTTCCAACTGAAGGGCCTGCCACACGATGGCGAATTTGAGAAAAAAATTGCCTTGCGAATTTGCGATAGCTGTTTCCCGCGAAACTGGCAGTTCTAGCATGCGGAATAAAATCGCAAATGGCGCTTACAAGGCGCACACTGATTGGCTCAATCACTTCTATAGCCCGTGGGAATCCCAAGGCTATAAAGAAGAATGTCAGAATGACCAACTACGTCTGACTTGAAACCTTATTTGAGCCAGTTTGGGAGTAGTCATCATCGGGGAGCAAGAAGCAATCAAATACATGAGAACCAGAGCTTCAGAGGCGATTATGAAATGAAACCTGGCCGAATTACCTGCGAGTAGCGGCTAGTTGAGTCTGACTACGAGCACAATCCCCACGTATGATTTCTAATGACGGTTTGATCGGGAATAGAGCCCCGGTACAACACCAACTACGCAGTCTCATTGGCCTCGGTTATGTGACTGCAGGAAATCCTGGTAGTTCGCGAATAGTGATCGCAATCGTGTGGCTAAAAATGCCATTAGCGATTTCTTTTCGTGATTTGCAATTAGCTTATCGCAAATTCGCCATCGTGTGGCAGGCCCTTTGCCCTCATCTACTGTGACTTTCCATGTGTTTGAGGCTGCTGGTGGGGGACTCCCAAAGGCCAAATTATTTTAGTTTTTTTATGACCGGATGCCCTTCCTGTCGTCACCCCTCCTCCTTCATCCAGTAGACGTTGAGGTTTAATCTCATACTACATACCAGTGTATCGATGCTGCCACGCTGTCTTGAGCCGTCAGCCAGAATCGCGCAATCGTCCTCTGATTGAGTTCTTGTGTTCTCACACCTGAAACGTAGAGCTTCTGATAATAGAACTGAGTAACTTTTTTATTGCGCAATGTACAGAACTATGGCGCTCAACAATCCATGAGTATGACATCACAATCGGAAAGTTTTTGCCTTTCACCCACAAAATTATTTTGTAGCTCCACTAGATAAGAGTCTTTATACTGTGAGGTCCAAGTATTACCCTATAAGCGCTATCAGTGGCTTCCATTTGCAAGACCCTGGGTTCAAACTCAGTCACAGAGTTAGGAGAGGATAACTCTATGACCGGTCATGATGGCCTCTCGTGAGTGTGAGCTCCTCACATCAACCCTAGCTCAATGTGAACTAGCAGTGACATAAAGGAATGAGTTACCCCTATGTTCCACCATTGTAGACATGGCTTCATTCCTATCATAATCTCTTTGAGGACAGCTGCACCTATTGCGGGCGTATTCTCAACAACAACATGCCACCTACTGGCCGAGCCATGGGTAAAACACCGACTGCTTACCACCCGCAGTGTCATAACTCCCACAGCAGGTGAGCTCTCTCAACGGCGGGGAACTCGTGATAGAGGGTACATCACATTGACAGGCTTGTATTAGGTGAATCAGCGGTACTATAACAGACAATGACGGAGATTTTCACCCGTCATATTTGAATGTATGTAGGAGTTTTGTACATAAGTCAATTATAATGTATATAATTGCATAATTTGATTAAATATACAGCTAATTGTGATGGATCGTTAAACTGTTGTTTGCGTCTGGTTATAATTGGCTTTATAAGCACTACAGAGCTTCATAAATATCTCAAACGCAGCTACACTATGTTCATGCTTGCTTACATGCTTATATCACTGTGGACTGTCTTATGCATACTGACTTAACCATCACATCTTGTAATCTGCGCCGGTGGTCCCTATCAGTAACAGCAGCGCTCGCTTCGCGTCAGGTTGGGTTGTTACATTGTTTCAGGCATTCCAGTATTGCACGCCTCCAGGTTTCACAAGGCCTTTCAGGTCTCCGCTTCCCTTCTGGTCCCACACTGGTGGTTCACACTGACTGGTGGGTACCAATGAAGTGTCCCTTCATATATCCCTCAAGTTGATATGATTGAGATGATAGAAAAAGTGGCCACACAAAGGGGCCAATTCGCTTGGGTTTTTACGCAGTCCTTCGCCAACTAAATTCTACAATGAGAATGTGACCAATGACAAACGACTGGCTCTATGTGCCATTAACTATCAACCGAGACAGATTTACATCCAATTTGTTTCTTGTTCTGTGATTTATTCGCTCTGAAATTTCACAGCGAGTCTGTCATTATCAAACTAACATCCGGTCATTTTTTGATACCATCCAATATCTGAGAGGATCCTCGTATATGCTGTGTCGGCCAGCATGCTTCGCGGCTCTATGTGACGACAAGGGTGTTATCGTCTATTGTCAAAGAAGTGCTGAATCAATTACCGGGCTGTGCTGTTGGAGGTACGGCCTGGTAGAATCGAGAAAGTCATAAAGTCACCTCCAGTTATGAGCTAAAATGTGTTAAGTCAAGGATATACACCATTATGTGTAGAGGAGTAGCGGCAGGGAGTTTGTAGTTTTTGTTTCCGCCACAAGATAAGATGATAATTGTTGTTTTACACAGATGGCATCACGAAGCGAATGGCTTGTTTCCAGGATAGTCCATGGTTTGCTCCATCGATTTAGTACTCTATTTTTACCTTCTTTATTTAAAAGTGTGAACCAATCCAACGAGAGAGAAAGCGCAAACCTGGACTCGAACCCGGGTCATCCGAATGCACTAACCACAACGCGATCGCTTCTCCCTCGTCATTCTATTACTCTCTAGCTGCATGCCTGTGTGCACTCTCACCTCATACCGTAGTCTACATTTTATCAAGTTTAATCATCGCCCCTATCTAGGATCAACTTTATAGAATGACTGTCAATGACAGTTAACTTCAAAAGGCTTTTGACAAAAGAGGGTTGGATTTGTTGTGCAACAGAATAGATGGCTTTTATTCCTTCATGAGAACCGACGGGAGTTGGGCTGGCAGGTAAGAAATACAATAGTTGGAGACCGGGACAGTCTGAACGTCCTACCGTAGGGTGTCTCCATGGCTTTAACTCCATGGAGGCTTTGGTTAGATAAGATCAGCTTTCTTCTACATGGATAGCCTTGATTCCATGAAGGTCTACGATGTGCCTCATAGAGAAAGTTGAGAATTCGTTTTTATTTCGAAAAACCAGCTAGGACAAAACAGTATGAAGCTGCATAAAGAGTTGAATGAAAGACTTCTGGTACTAGGCCCAGTGTGCTATCAAGTAAACCCGGTGCGCTATCTACTCAACCCAGTGTGCTATTCACATAACCCAGTGTGCCATCCACCAAATCCTGAGTACTACCCTATAAGCTCTATGTGCTATTCAGTAAACCCAGTGTGTTGTGCACTAGGCCCAGGTGCTCTGCAATAACCCCAGAGTCCCATCAGCTAAACCCAGTGTGCTACCCTCAAAGCCGAGTATGGCATTTCTGCTTTACCCAATATAGGAAATTCATCCCCAATACTATCATCCTCATCAAATTGGCATAGTGACCCTATGTTATCCTTGGTACCCAACCACCCTGTTCAGGTACACACCTCCATCTACATTAAGTAAGCACACTCAAAACAAGAACTAAATCAGTTGACTGAATCAACTGCTAGTTGCCACTGGGCATAAAAGCCAGCATCACTCCACAAAATGATAACAATTTACACTGACAAGGACGCAAAACTATCCGACATAATCATTTGCACTAAAAAGGAGCGTTTTTAATTTTCCTATCCCATTTATGACTGAATCATGTTCCTATTGCTTCCTAATGAATAACTCTAGATGCACAGATAATTAATATAGAAGGCCGGGGTCACCAATCTGTATAATCTGTACTTGGCCTATCACTGTGATGCGGTGTGACTCATGACGGATGTATTCGGTTTGATCAATCTATGCCAACACCAGCAGCGGATAGGTAAGCTATTACACTCCCTCCAGCTATCATTTCTCTATGGGAGCATTTACATTACCGGCTATCTACACACAGTGTAGTTGTACCTTTTCTTGGTAGTTGCTTACAATGCATGCACATCTAAAGACAAAATTTTCTACGGGTTGAAACTTTAATAGTGGAGTTTAGATTGTGTTAATAAGTTTATTCCACTCATTGCTGAGATCGGATAAAAAAAGCAGTCATGGCTTCGCGGTTAGAGTACTATATTTGCTGGCAGCGAGTCATGGGTTTGAATCCCAGAAAAGTCAATGACGGTGGCAGGAAGGGATCTGACCTTAACTTGCTCCTGGGCCCAACAAAGTATCCCTGTTAACTAGGGAGCAAACTCCGTGACCCCACAAAGAGATGAGTAATATCGAGTATTAATGGAAGAAGGCAAGCTGAGATAGGATATAGCTTAACTTTTCAATATGGACTGCATCGTAGGACTGTAGGCTTGTTTACTGAATGGTCCAAGACATGCTTCATTGAGAAAATTGCTCCTCCGTTTTATGTTGTGATGCGAGTTAGGAATGAGCAGAATCGATGTCAAAATAAATCTATAATTATAGTGATGTCAAAATAGAATTATCAAAAGTTGTCTAATAGACTGATCCCTCTTCATTCCATTCTTGTCATCGGGTGAGTGGCACCCGGGTGCAAACAGAAAATCTACTTATGATGCACCCTGGAAAACGCTGATCAAAACCTCAGTATAGGCCAAATTCTGCATGCAAACCCTGGACACCTGACAGGGTACCTGCAAACTCCTGACACTGGTCGGGGTACCTGCAAAAATCTGGCACTGGTCGGATACTTGCAGGGTACCCCTGAGACCCTGACACCGGTCAGGATACAGCATAAGACAAGTGATTCATCACATCAGGCACTTCCTGTCCGCCTGTCCTCGGTGTATTACGTATCCACGGCTTCACCTTAGCTAATCCTGTTAGGTGACCACAATCCCTTCATTACCGATCTCTCTCAGCCAATGTTGTCATTGGTAGTACTAGCCGGTGGTTGGCTTGTGAACTCCAGCGAAGGTGAGCATTGCGGAAGGCACATGCTGCTTCTTAAACGTGTTAACGTTATCTATAATTTATAAGTATGATTAATTTTGCACTTTGATACTGGAAGACTGAAATGATCAGAGTTTATTGGGGCTTTGTGTTTCGTCAATAATTTTTGGTTTAGGATTGTGGTTGGTGACTGCCGAATAAGCACAAAATTCTGGCCATCCTATTTACTGAACCTTTTAAACCGAAGACTTGTTCCGGGGTGGTAAAATCTTGGAGTTATGAGAGATGCTCATGCCCGCAGCTTGAACGCACCATGTTTTTCTTTACTGCTAGGTCATATACTTGTTTTCTTACCAGGTTTTGTTTTTACGCTATGATTAATGCGAGAAACCTCACACTCACAGCGGGAGCCCACCATGACCAGGATTGGAACCCAGGTTATTGTGATTGTGAGCCCAGTGCTCTATCACTGACGTATACCCTATCCCGAGGAGTACTCTCCAATCTCAACCCAACAGTCTCCGTCATTGAATACCCACCCTAGTGGAGGCATTGAGACTGCCTTACACTGCAGACTGTTCTTGACTGCTGACATGCAATGCTCAGGCTATAGTTGTCTTCCTTGATACTGTCCATGTGGATCCTAGCTAATAACTCATGTATGACAAAGCCAAGCCTCTATCGCAGACCTCTAACCTATTGATTTTGATTTTGTTGAGGGAATTCACACACATGTGGCAGGCGTGTAAGCTAAACATTTAGTATTGATCTGAAGTTCTTGAAGGTTTATGCCATAAGGTTTCTAGTAGTTAGTAGTTTTTCAATCACGGCTCGTTGTGTAAAAACAGCTTGGCATTTTAACTTACTGCATCTATATACCGTAGTGTAATCAATCATCTCGTATCTGGTAAGTCGTATCACAGCACTCCTAACAGCTAAAAGCTGGTGCGTATCTGACAAAACGGCTCATAAGAGGCAAAACTGGACTACGAGGGTTTTGATTCAGCATTTCCTAGTGTGAGCCATTAGCAGACTACCTGCTCACACCCGCAACCCTCCAGAGAAGGTTGTTATATTGTCCACTGTCTTGATTAGGATCCGACAAGGGTCAAAATGGCAAGGTGACACTGTTCTGGGAGACTTTGAACCTGGAACCTTCAATACACTTTGCATGTATCTGCTAAGCCATCAGTCACTTTCTCTCGGGTGGCTCTGCGTCGAGCTCTATTCGTTACCACCTCAGGTGGTAACGCAGTAACACATGTATGATCCACAGCTAGGCCGGTTGGATTTGCAAAGATGCGACCCTTCGACCCTTGGATGGTCAAGATATTCAAGCTTCATGCATGGATAAAATGGTCAGATGATCTAAAGGTTGCGTTAGGTGGGGGCTAGGAGGAGTTTTCATGTTGCTCCATGAAATAAATTTTATATCTCCATGACAGGAGTGGGATTGAGATTGCCCATGTCTTTTTGACTCCGCGTTCCTGGGGTGAGTCATTAGAAGAATTTTGTGCACTCACTTACTCACTTAGTGTGATATAGTCAGACCATCTAGACGGAAGTACAATCCCAGAATGATATTTGTATATCGAAGATGCCTGTACATGTAACAAACCTTAGTAAGTGCATG
>Ga0224511_10001224_pt1 | contig 15014 bp, 5 predicted proteins | sample SF_May12_sed_USG_2_FD_169988 | JGI IMG/M metagenome (GOLD analysis project Ga0224511, IMG submission 169988) | Sediment microbial communities from San Francisco Bay, California, United States - SF_May12_sed_USGS_8_1 | ecosystem: Environmental > Aquatic > Marine > Sediment | place: USA...
CACAATACAAACATGTTCAAAGTTCGGTTTACCATCTTGTTTTCACATATAACACGACCGTCTCATACCAAGTGTTATGTGATGGGATGATTTATATGTCTGCGTTTGAACCAGTGTCTGATGTCTTGTAAAACAGGGTAAACACTAAAATACCCATAGTGTTGAAAGGCCGATTGTGATCATTGTTTTCATTTGATGTTCTTTTATATTTATTAATAAAGGTTATTCTTTGCAAACCTTTAATTAAATAAAGTGCCAAGTTAAATTACACCGAACTTTAAAGATTGCGGCAAAATGATATGTTAATATTAAAATTTTAATTTTATTGAATATACATTTACATTAACCGTTTGGTAGTAATGTTAATTTGATATTAATTAGTTCATGGTAAAAACCAGCGTTGCTAATGCGTTAAGCACTACTGCAGGATGAAACACTGTGCTTCGAAAAAAGCGGTTTCACTAGTTCAGTAGTTAGTATTCGTAATAGTTTGAGTAGCAAAAACCCATGAGGGATAAATTGCAGTAAACAATTTGATCTCAGGCGACATCCCAGCAAACACGACAATATGGGTCCCATACGGACTACAATAGGGTAAGCCCAGATGGGCACGCCCATATAAACCCCATATTGGTCCCATATGGGGTGTGACTGGGCAAACCCAGATGGGCAAGCCCATATGAACCCCATATTGGTCCCATATGGGATGTGACTGGGCAGCCCCATGTGGGTATGCCCATATGGACCCCACCTTCTCCCCATATGCAAACTTATTTGGAATGAAAATATACTATCAATACCTTGTTTTCAATGTAAAACACAATAATAATGCAAACAAATATTGATTTCAAATAACCATTTTTTCTGCATTGAATCAAGTGGCTCAACAACAAGGGAGATAAGCATGCATGCAATGTTTTTGGAATGTTTACCTGGAACAGCCGTTCGAGGGCGCACGCCAACAACAACCCTGTGAGGCTGAAGGCTTCTAAATATAAAAAGGTTTGTGTTTACCAAGATTTTATTATTCAAATCCCTTAGAATTAACGATCTGGTGACATTGTTGCTTTATTTATTCTTTGTTTGTGTTGTAAATTGTATTTCGGTGCCTCTCAAATGCCAGTGTTTACATGTAATATAATTTCGCGACTTCAATAATGTTGACAGCGTAGGAAAATCTATTGATAGAAGCGAGAAATGCCAATGCATTAGTAAGCATGTATTTTTGGCTGATATGTGTAAGGTATCCTAAACTACAGATGTCCATTTCAGTTTGTTGATTATGAATCAGACTCCCAGCTTAGTTAATGTTTGTGTCCATCATAGAAACAAGCTAAAGCACTGCTTTTGAAAAATATGGTGTTTCTACTTGTGCTTTTTTGTCCATTTAAACTTCAAACTAATGTAAAAGATATAAGAATTATGTAAACAGAGAAGTCAATGCATGTGGCTGTGAAAATTTAGTTTTGTCTATATTCCAAGTTCTTCCATTTTTAGTATCATGTAATCCAAATGTTTTCTGTAAAATATTTTGTTTCCCAATTGGTGAGCTACCTTTCACAATATGGAGATGATAGCAGAGATGCCATGCGTAGTGACAGACGAGAACAAGTAGGACGACAGGTCGGAAAAGCTGGCGTTGAGTGGACGGGTATAACCAGAGTGCGAGCCCGAGATGTCAACTTCAACTTTATACTGCCAAAAGTCATTACTGACTACATTTGGCAATGTGTTGCATACTGTGGAACATAGCGATAAATCATCAGTAATTCATCATTGGAACCTGGAGTGACACTGTGTGAAAAATTCACTATATATTTGGAGATAGGACTATTAATAAGTTGTTAATGTAAATACAAATGACTGAGTCTGATTGTTATTAAAATCTGACAGTTGTTGTAATGTTTTTCTTGGTATTTTTTTTGTCCATTTTAATAGAAATTTGCATAATGTTTATAGTCGTGACATAATGAAAACACATACTCAGCAAATGACAGCAAATAATCTGAAGTAAAATGCAATGTAATATTATCATTCGAGGTTTGTTCTTTAGTGCACATTGTCACTTAAACTTGGTGTGTGACTGTACAAGTAAGTGAACATGGTCCTTTACCATGTTTTTTTTATTTTGCCTAAGACTATAGTCTTAATCGAAACTGTCTATAAATTATTATAAATACATTGAATGTATTGTACTATGTAACCTGTATTAAAAATTCAATAGATCTTGTAACAAAATGTCCCTTTTTACGTTGATATATTATGTTACTACATCAACAAAACATCATCTCTGAAATATATTTCCTCAATGTTTACCACTGAAGTTTCATTTTAGGTTTATGCTTAATAATACATTTATTTCAACTTGTAATGGCATATTGCAGTTTAATTATTCAGTAATGGTATATGACCTTTACTTTTGTTACTTGTGAATAAATGAGTAATAACAGTAAACTGTTTGTGATCTTTCATGTTTGACATTGGTGGTTATTGTATTCAACCGCGACAAGCAGGCTTCTGGGGATGTTAAGGATGAGCCTGAACTTGTTTTAACATGATGCACCTTCAGCTGGAGCTGTATCAGTGTCTGATTTTGACCACTTTTTAACAATTTGCTACAGAATGTATGACCGCCTAAACAATGCCAGAGGTACATTGTATTAGAGCTGCCCCAAAAGGATTCATAATTATGGGTCCAATTCAGGATGATAAACGGGAACCCAATCGATCCAATTATGCATTCCCTATATGGGTCCTATATGGGCCCCACCTTGTATTCATCTGGGACAGCCCAAATGGGGCCCACATGGAGCCATGTTGCATATGGGTCCTTTATGGGCAGCCCATATGGGTACCATATAGAGACCCATGTGGGTCCCATATGGGTCCCATATACTTTGTTTGCTGGGATCCTACATCCGTCGCAATAGAACTAGATAGTTTATGTGAACGTTGTAATGCACCCAAACCTCCGACATCGTTAGCAAGAGGCGACTTAAGCCGTGTAACTAGGTATGCCTCTACAGACATGGCTTTGTAAGATGCCAGACACCGAAGTATCGGAAGGCGTTTAGAATCCTCGATCTAAATGGAAGGCACTTGTGGACACTTGAAAATCATACCAATCTCCCATAACAGAAGGAAAGGCGTAGGAAATGCGACTATGGAAAAAAGGCATTGGTTATCGTAGTCTCCCCTTACTATCGCTTTAAAAGCTTACTGGAATCAGGAAGTTGTAAGGCGTTGATGGAAAATATCGTTTTTACATAGCTTCGATATGAGGATTTACCATTTTATACATAGATATTTAGGCAAAGCATTGCAGTAACTTTATTGAGAAAAGTCTATTAAAAGATCAAAATCAGATGTCACAAAATAATTTTAGATTCACGAAATATAATGACCTACATGTTCTATATAAGTGACTATAAGTAGATACTGTGTGTCACAATATAAATTAAGATACATGAAATAAATTAAAACTACATGTAGTGTTAAAGTATTGATGAATTGTACTGTCTTATCTGCCAGTGAACAATGTTCCTTTCGAACAACAATGGCTGTAAGAAAAAAATAACCACACTTTTTGTCAATATGTAAATAGTGATGTTTTACTAACTAAATATTTTATTTAGTTTAAGAAGTAAGACAATATGTTAGCGAAAATACTTATGCAACTCTGCTGGAATTAGAGATCTACGAAAAGTCGTAGTAACATTTTACTAAAAGTTAAAACGTAGAGGGCGTGATGATCATAAGGACAAATAAATAAGTGCTTGGCTAGGACATTAACTAACGACATCTGTATTGACAGACCCCCGCTCTTTCTTACTGTGCTACCTGTTCCGGCCCTTATTCCGATCAGTTACTCAAGTAATGTGCCAGGCATATTAAGATTTAAAAAGGCAAGATCTGCAGAGATTGAGTTATTCTTCTGGCCTTTAACAACAACTTTGATAACGATTATGTGTATTTTAGTGATTACTAGTCATTATCTTTCAGATAATTGGCACAAGAGGCCAAGGATATTGACTTTTTCGGGGAGTGCGAATACAAGCAAGAAGGAACAGCTCTGTTGGTTTATTCTAAGCGATTAGCAATATTGAAAAATTATTGCTGGTGGCCATAAAGGAATTTGTGGTCAACAAGAAATTATTGCCATCTGATGTGAGTGTTACTAATTATGCGCAGTCAGTTAAGCCCACAATGGCGTTACTAATTGCGATGGACAATATTAAATTCAGCTGAAATCGTCTTGAATCCATGCTGGAGCAACATGACATGGTTAATTTGCGTATGATTCATAGTACGTTATGTTTGATAAACATGAATTGTACCGATCTCATTTACATAGTTTCCAATTTGTCGTGGGAGAGAGCCAGTAAAGAGGCGGTTATTAAGGACGGTTATAAAGGAAAATTCGACAGACAGACATTGTCATTATATGACACACTGCCTTTAATTAAGTTTTATAAACGCTGCCAGATAATGTCAGTATTCTGATTAGTGTGATTTAAACCCAACTTAACTACAAATTGGTTCTCATTCTGTTGTTTTAATAAACCTTAAACACATGGGTAAACCAATATAGCCGAAGGTCAAGCACAACTTCACCTATGGAAACATATATTCTATTTACATATTTGATCTCCAGACAAAACTTATCATTTCTCATATTTTTCTGGATCCTCACGGTCGACTGGCCGCCCAGAGTGAATTGCTGATGAAACACAGTCCAGCAGAGACGAATGGCGTGTCAGATGGATTACCTTTGTTACGGGCAACGATGCGGGTCAGATTTCACGTTTTCAGGGAAATATACAGGATGTTCGGACATTCCGTCACAAATACAAATGTAGTGTCTGATAACTCAAGTACTGGTAAAACGCCATGGTACGTGATAGGAAATCGGCCCTTTTACGAATCTGAATTCATTACTTCAAAGAAAGCAAATTCAGACAAAACTGTAAATTATTATTTGTATTATTAGGCTTATTCTCATTATTATATGAAAAAACGCGGTTTTAAAGGGCAGGGCAAAACATAAAAAATCTTAAGCGTTCTTTGTGGCCGATCTTTCACATGTGAGCTGTCAATAACAGCACTAACAAGACAGCCAAGTAGCTCCCTAGATGGCATGGTTCATCTAAAGCAAATAGCTGTAGAATGAAAATAGCTTTCTGTGTTGCTCGTATTTAAATTAAACTGATGAAAGGAAAAGCTATCAGGAAGCATAGACTTCAGTGAAAATTAGCAGCCTCGGTTCTATTGAAGCTGTTCATAAAAAGCAATTATATTTTTATGTTGATGTTTTACAACATCTGTACATTGTCACCTATTGTAATTATTATAGAAAAACATGTTATAACGCATAATAATATATATATATATATATAATTTATTCTGAGAAAACAGGAAAGGTCTTCAGGATGTAAAAGGGAAAAAATGCTTATAATAGGCCTTTTGTGAGTATGTGCTTGTACACAATCTATGCATTATTGTTGCCATCAATCTTGAAGTATACATCATTTAAATGATTCCTATCGGTGATGCATGGACTTACCAGCATCCAACAAACAGTATTAACTAGTTTGCTCTCGTGTTCATATGATAGGTACTTCATAGTGGTCACTTCTGGCGCGCTAATAATCGAGGGTATCTTCATCGCCATATAATTCGCGTTGAGAGAAAAACGTCTTATGAATACGCACACTTTACTATAATATTCACTCAAGATAGTGATCAGTTTTTACCAGCACATTAGTCTAACCTGACAAAAGCGGCCGAACTCCTAACTCATACGTGCAATTACCGGGCCCAGGACATAAATAACGAGCCTCAGACATTATTGTTGAGGATCATATCGATATGATTTCTATATAGTTAATGTTTTTGTTATGTCTGGCCTAATATAGTGTAGTTTTAAAATATGGTATGGCAAGTAAAATCACAGGAAAACGATGTAATAATCAAACAATTGTGCAAAATAAACGTGAACAAGGTATGGAAACTTATGACAGAAAAATATAGTTCAAAGTCAATAATGTGTCGTCTAAGCATTTAATTACATAACTTTAAAGTTTGTCATGTTTGAACTAGATATTATACTTATTATAATATATTTTTCACCGGTCACGTGCATCTGTTTCTATTATTTTTATTAACGAAATCGTGCATTAAGGAAGTTCTCATAAACCACATTATTTATTTGTCCATGTTCTGCTTATATTCAGATATTAATTCATTAAAATAATGAAAGAGAAAAAAACAAAAACAAGGCGTCGGCGATCATTTGGATGCACCATATAGTTAAATACGTCATATTGTTTCAGTCCATTTCGCGCAGGGGAATCTTTCTCCCCATCTGACATCGCCGCGCTTGCAGAGCCATTTACAACCGTTAGTAAGATTCTATCATGCCCCGAGAAAATTGGGAATAGGAAAGATCTGATAAGAGTGAAACGCAACATCTTATTCTATAGCAGAGGTTTTTCTAATGGTTTAAGTGGTCGTTTTCATTGTTAGATATTGAAAGCCACATAACCTAATTTATTTATTACATGAAATGAAATTAAGATGTTGTTATTACCAGTGTTCTGAAACAACAACATAACAACAATAGGTTGATTAATATGCACAAGCATTTGCCGGAATAGAGGTTCTAGAAATGGCGCTAATAGTTTTGTGTCATGAAAAAGTTTTTTGTTTGATATAATTTGAATATAAACTTACTAAAACATGATTGAATTGAGAGAAATTATTTAAAATATGTCTCGTTGTACCAAATAGTAGACCGACTGACATTCCATTAAGGAAACAAAGCTATGTTTCACCAATTAAATCTCTATTAAAGTCCAAATTTTGGAAATGTGCGTATTTTATGAGTTTGGCCCTATAAGACACATCACAACATAAACACTTTTGTATGGAACAGGTAAACAAATGAAACAACAATAACTTGATGAAGTGAATATGGCCATTTATTTTTAAAATGCCATAAATATAATACATACAACATTATATAAGTTTATACAAGGTTATATTATGCGTTATTACATATCTAGGCGGGCACAAAGCGCCGCCCAATAAGTATTAACAGAGAATAAAGGAAATCATGAAAGATGTAAATGTCATCATGACAAAAAGAAATACAACAGCTTATAAATTGTAGGAGGAGGAGTGGATGGAGGTGGATTTTAAAATCGATCGTTGATAAATGGTATTCATGTTTAGAAACAAAGATGCTAGAATGACCTAGATCAATCTGATTGGTTGCATTCATCACGTGACTACCACATGAACATTATTAGTAATGTAAATCTTGGAAAGCGGTTAAAACAAATAAATTAATTATCAAAGATGTCCAAATTATAAAAACGTTTAGGTACCCATACAATTATTATAAATTCCATTATTATGCTAATAATGATATCCAAAATCTGAATGTGTGGTTTTTACTTAGCTTCGTTATGTATTGAACGTTGCTTAAAGTTATTCATTTCAAATAAGAACGTATGACAATGACAAAGTCAACAACAGATTCTAAACATTATGAACATCACAAATGATACCTTTACATTGCTTTAAACTTAATGTTAACCCCACTATGTATAATCTGTTTTTGTTCAGCTGGCGTACTGCGTAATGCATTAATTTGGCTCTGTGTACTGCGTACCAAAATAGAAGCCATTCTCTGACAAATAATGCAATTTAGAAATACATTAGCAACTTGAAAATTTATAATCGGCTTTTTAAAACGGTATTGAAATAAAACCGATAAAATTTGATATTTCAATTACATGTCAGCTGATTTCATCTACATATACATACTTTCTAGGCAAATTGACGAATCGCAAACATACACAATGTTGGCATGTAATACCGGTAGTAATAATGTACATACTCGGCATTCTTTTCCCAATCATTGGTCTTGCCAACATATGCACAATTTGTTTTCATTTTACGTTTAAATAATTGCCAAATTTGTCCCCAGTGCACATGAAAATTTCTGCCTGTTTTCATCAGCCCACATCATGATGTACTTAATATAACAATATACAAATAATGATCACAGAGAACCAGAAAAGTATAACTACACGATGGTGCAATACAGAAACTTGTTAAGCCGCCACGCACGCACTAGACACTAGCTGAAGTAAGTCAAATTAATCCCAGAAGAACGTATTGAAGAGGCAGAAGTAGTTTATCTCACTTCAAGCCCTATGCCATTATATTGTCCAGCCATCAACTTCGGCTGTGGTTCTAATGCGTTAGTGGGGCTGCCTGCCTGGTCAAGCAAATGTCGTGGGGCCCTCATGAAGTTTTATTATTTTCCTTAAAAATATCAAAATATTTGATAAGGCTTTTAACCTGATAATATTAGGAGTAAGTAGAGATTCCAGACACTCTTTCGTCAGCGTCCTCATCGTTGATCACAACCTGGTAAAAATAAAGAAATTTCATGAAATACATTTTCTCAAAAGACATTATTAATACAGCTTTGGAACTACAGTGACCAAACCTTACCGTACTGATTGGACGGGTATGTCATCATAGTACATTCCGACACTCGCTCCCATACATAACCCTGCCAACGTGGACCTCGGAATACTTCGTTGTCAGACTGCATTAGCAGGGATTAATTTTTCTTCATTCTAAATTGACAATTCCTAAGGATGATTTATTTTAGCCAGTTAACGCCACAGCGGGATAACATTGAATTTCTGACAATATTTGTCAGTTGTACTGATATGGCATGCTTTTTGTATTCTCGAGAAACGCACGTCTTGACAAAAGCATTGAATCGTCTACGGGACAAGGACTAACTCTTGGTCTTACAAGCGAATGCATATTGCTCCCACTGGGCCCGGTTCCGGGATGTAAGGGCGAACAGCCCAATAAGGATAATGCTATGCTAAATAAAGACCATTGTGCCGAGAACATTTAGACATAGTACATCAACGCAGATTATGATTTTATTTCAGTATAGACACCGGCAAAATTAGTCTAAAAAGAGTTTCGCATGGACTGTTGTAAATGTCTGTATGCGCTGAGTAAATATTAATCAATCCGGCTTTGTTAACGACACATCCCCTAAATGTATCATAAACAATATGTGCCCAGACCTGTTCTCCATCGTGAACGCGGACCCGGCGTCTGGGATTTAGGAGTCATACAAAATGGCGTTGTGTCTTACAAAATGGCGCATATTCCTACAAAAACGTACGCAGCTCCCAATTTACAATGTGTTTTGCTGTATTCAGACAAATAATGTAGGTCTCATACTCAATGTTGTGTAATTGGATGATTTATATGACTTTGTTGGAACCAATTATCTGGCATGCTTTACAAAACGGGACACATCGAAATACTTACTGGAGTGAAATACCAAACGCGGTTAAAATGACATTGTAGATTTTGTTTCATAAGAATAAATAAACATTGTAAGGAACTGATATTTTAGCACGCAGACATACTCTCTATAATTTATAATTACATTTTTATCACCATACCTATTTTTGCCATTGTTTACTTCTAATAACAAGTAATTTTACTCTTTCTACTACTTTGTAAACAAATGATAAATACAGCTCATGCTGAACTGTTTACTTACATTTCCTGTCGGTTTCAAATATTGGCGCGCCAGTAACTTTAACAATATGATTTTGCTGTTTAGACTGATAAAGATTATTACAATTGAATATAATGTACTTACCTTGTAAGTTGCTCATTTGACAGTTACCTAATCCATATATGGTCGCCATTTGCATAATGCAATCGCCTGCTTCACATTTTCGTTGTCTATGTATTCCTTAATAGTTCACTTTGAGAGTACATATTTATATTAGTGTGTAGATAATTACACGTAAAATTAATCTTTATTACATATTACACTGTATTGTTTATATGTTAATAACTATTTAACTGTTTTTAAATCCAAGATGGCGGCCAGCTCCCTGCATTCTTTATTGTTGTATTGATTACTCAGCGGGACGTTACGGTTGGCCGATTGTTCTGAGGCGTAATACTATTGGTTAGATTAGACACACGTACAGGGAACTTGCCTGATCGGCATGTAATCATTGTCTAGAATTGTGTCATGTGATCATTTGTTTACTAGTATAAACACATGGGATTTCCCGGCACTTCAACTTTACAAGAAATCTTAACCTTGACCAGTAGTATAGTAATTTTACTACACTGTAAATTCCTGTAACGCATCTGATAGAGATATCCCTGCTCAACACGTCCTTTGTTAAGCGCACAAGGTTAACAAGTATAACGTTATGATCTTATACCACAACCCAGCTAGCCAATGGACCGCTATTATTAGATATATTGATTATATGCATGCATTGAACTAAACCATCATATATGAACGATAGTCTACAATAAAGAACATTGAAACGTTTGCGTGTGTATGTGCTTACTATATAGATGAATAATTACTAACAACAGTATAAGGTTTGTAATACCCAGAAAACGAATTAACCGACCATCCCGACGAACGTCACAATGTTTTAAAATGTTCAAACAGTAAAACACCATTCGACAAGACCCGGTCCTACTCAGGAACGCAGTCCTAGCATTAGAAATTAAAGAATTCTTATTAAATGACGTGTTGTCGTCCAAATTGTTGCATATTCTTACACTATGGTGGGTATTTTAAAGGCATACAAAACACACGATGAGTGTACATCCAATGTACGTCTAATACCATGTGTTATGTGATGAGAGGACTTATGTATGTCTATGTTTTAACTAATGTCTGGTGTGTCTTATTGTGTCTTATAAAACGATCAAACACTTAAAAACACTGCTTGTATCTTTTAGGTCAGCATTGTTTACATCTTACATTTTAACCATATTTAAGCAGTGAAACCTACTCCCGTAAATATGAGAAACTACCAAATATAGTTATTCATGCATGTCAAAATATGACAGAAAAAATGAATTTGTTGAAAATGTCTGGCCCGCAAATTCGGCTTTGTTTATTTACGTTTCGATCCATTGCGTCGAAACAGTTAAATAGCTAGTTAACAATCGATACTCTCAGTTGACTCGGTGATGCAGTGGTAACGCATCCGTTTTGGATGCAAGAGGTTCCGGGTTCAATACCCTGCTCCGACAAGGGTTTCTATGTTTGAGTTTCTGTTTTGTTGTTGTGATTTTACTTTTTGTCCATAAACACACTATTGTTCACAAAATTTTGCAAATCCTTTTGCAATGTTAATTTATTATTTTAAATTATTAATTTATTAAGTATACTTAACATTTTGCAAATTTTGTGACATATTATATTTAAAAATGTATAATATTTAATGATACACAAAAGAAAAGTAAGAAAATTCGACTCGTAATAATTATGTTGTGTTTATTTAAGCAGACACAGTTGCACGTGCAATGTAAAAGTACAGCAAACTTCAACATTTGAGGGGATATCTATGCTAATGATAGTTGTATATACCTATGTATTAAATTGTCTTAAAAAAGTTGTCTTAAAGCTCCTATCCCACACATGTTGAAATGATTTTTTTCAAATACAATGTCATCAACGGATAAAACACATAACAGTTATATCAACATTCATTAAACTAGATTATTGACACGTTTCTCACTCAAAGAATGTATAAAATTGTAATAGCACATTTATTTTGCAATTTAAACCGTTCCAACACCTTTTTATAAACATTGTTTTAAAATTAGAATGACCCATAAACGTGCGGTGTTGTTTCGACTCTAGCAAGGTGCGCGGCGAAAGGAATTCCGTTATATTTTAAACCGGAAAATCCTTCCAGGTTAAGAGGACGCGTGGGTTTGTTTCACATTTTTAACGACAACGAGGGATTTCAGTTCAGTGAAATTCATAGAAGTATTCTATTGATAATGATTATCTGTAAAATGCTGCTTTTATTTTCATTTGTTTTATTTTTGGGAATTCAAATCCACGACATGGGTGGGATAGGAACTTGAATGTGAATATGATTTAAAAATCATTAATGGTAAAAGCAACGTTGGAGATTCGTAAAACAATAATGTAGTATAATACATTGTTTATGCATTGTTTAGTGCCTGTGTAGCTGCTGTACAATGTCGCCCCGTACTTCATCATTGTGTAGTTATCTTGTTCTGGTCCTCAGAAATCATGGATTGTATGTTGTTTACATTTGAAAATAGAGTTCCGGTGTGGCATCTTTCTTTACCACTGATGAACAGCTTCAATAAAACCCAGGCTATTGTTTTCCCATGCAGGCTATGCTTCCTGATGGTTTTCCCTTTTCCCAGTTTAATATTTGGTAATAAACATTGTTTTTTCACCAGTTCAGTAGTTAGTAATAGCTCCAGCAAAGTACTATTAATGATAAATTGCAGCATACCATCTTAAACGATTGTTTACTTCCGCCGCAACAGAACAAGATATCTTATGTGAACATTGCTATACGCCCAAACCTTTACTCCGACATTGTTAACAAGAGGCGACTGAAGCCATGTATCTATGTATTCTTCTACAGTCATGCCTTAATAAGATCCATGATACAGAGGTCTCGGAAGACGATTGTTATTCTCGATCTTAATGGAAGGCACTTGTGGACACTTGAAAATCATACCAATCTTCCGTTAGAGGAAGAAAAGAGTAGGAAATGTGGCAATAGAAAGAAGGCATTGGATATCGTAGTCTCCCTTCACTATCGCTTTATAAGCTTAATGGAAATCAGGAAGGCGTTGATGGAACATCTCGTTTTTTCCTGTTTTTGATAGGAGCATTTACTTATAAATACATAAGTGTTTAGTCTAAGCATTGCAGTTACTTTATTGATAGAAGTATATTAAGTAATCAAAACCAGGTGTCACAAAAATAAATTTAGATACACGAAATATAATGACCTACATGTTGTATGTTATGTTTATGTATTGGAAACTTGTCCTGTCACATTTGTTAGAGACACATATTCCTATCGAACAAATATGGCTATAATAATTACAAAAATACACACTTTTTGTCAATATGTAAATAGTGATGTTTTAGTGGAACATCTTGTTTTTCCTGTTTTTGATAGGAGCATTTACAAATAAATACATAAATGTTTAGTCTAACACTGCAGTTACTTTATTGATAGAAGTATATTAAGTAATCAAAATCAGATGTCACAAAAATAAATTTAGATACACGAAATAAAATGACCTACATATTGTATGTTTATGTATTGGTGACTTGTCCTGTCACATTTGTTAGAGAAACATATTCCTATCGAACAAATATGGCTCTTATAATTACAAATATACACAATTTTTGTCAATATGTAAATAGTGATGTTTTAGTGGAACATCTCGTTTTTCCTGTTTTTGATAGGAGCATTTACCAATAAATACATAAATGTTTAGTCTAACACTGCAGTTACTTTATTGATAGAAGTATATTAAGTAATCAAAATCAGATGTCACAAAAATAAATTTAGGTACACGGAATATAATGACCTACATGTTGTATGTTTATGTATTGGTGACTTGTCCTGTCACATTTGTTAGAGAAACATTCCTATCGAATAAATATGGCTCTAATAATTACCAATATACACAATTTTTGTCAATATGTAAATAGTGATGTTTCACTAACTAAATATTTTATATAGTTCAAGACGACATACTAGTAATAATACCCATGCCACTTAGCTTGATTCAGAGAATAACTTTACTAAAAGGTAAAACGTAGAGGGCAAAATGATCATATGGCCACATAAATAAGTGCTTGGTTAGGAAATCGAACTAACGACTCCGATATTGACAGACCACCGCTCTTTTCCATTGAGCTTTCGAGTCCTGTCATTATTCCGGTCAGTTACTCAAGTAATGTGCTAGACATGGTAATACTGAAAAGAAGGCAAGGTCTGCAGAGATAAGATTATTCTTCTTGCCTTTAACAGCAACCTTTGATTATGTGTATTCGAGCGATTAGTGGTCATTAATTCCCAGATAATTGGCACAAGAGGCCAACGATATTGACTTTTTCGGGGAGTGCGACTAAGCAACAGCTCTGTTGGTTTTTTGCAAACGATTAGCAATATTGAAAAAATATTGCTACTGCCCCTAAAGGAATTTGTAGTCAACAAGAAATTATTGCCATCGAATGTGATTGTTACTAATTATGCACAATCAGTTAAGTACATAATGGCGTTACCATTTGCGATCGACAATATTAAATGCAGATGAAATCATCTTGAACCCTTGCTGGAGCAAAGTGACTTGGTTAATTTGCGTATGATTCATAGTACGTTATGTTCCATTAACATGAATTGTACCGATCTCATTTACATAGTTTCGCATTTTTCGTGAGATAAAGCCAGTAAAGAGGCGCTTATAAAGGACGGTTATGAAGGAAAATTCGACAGATTGACATTGCCATTATATTACACGCTGCCTTTTATTAAAGTGTAAAAACGCTATCAAATTATGCCAGTTTGCTATTTAGTGTGATTTAAACCCAAATTGACTTAAACATTAGTTTTCTAACTGTTGTTTAAAGTAAACCATAAACACATAGGCAAACCAATATAGCCGGCAGAGACAGCAGAGACAAATGGTGTTTCACATGGATAACATTGGTTACGGGGCAACGATGCGGGTCAGATTTTACATTTTCAGCGAACCATACAACTGTTCGGACGTTCGGACATTCCGCCACAAATATTGTCTTATAACTTAAGAACCAATTAAACGCCCTTTAACGTCGGTCTTTTCTACGGGTCTGATTTCATTACTTTAAAGAAAGCAAATTCAGACAAAAACGTTAAAAAATTATTATTCGTAATATTAGGCTTATTCTCATAATTTTATATGATGTGACGCGGTTTTAAAGGGGAAAACAAAACATACAAAAATCCCCATGAGTTAGTTCCCATCGGTGATGCATAGACTTACCAGCATCCAGCAAACAGTTTTAACTAGTTTGCTGTCATGTTCATATGATAGGTACTTCATAGTGACCACTTTTGGCGAGCTAATAATCGAGAGTATCT
>Ga0224511_10001227_pt1 | contig 14997 bp, 11 predicted proteins | sample SF_May12_sed_USG_2_FD_169988 | JGI IMG/M metagenome (GOLD analysis project Ga0224511, IMG submission 169988) | Sediment microbial communities from San Francisco Bay, California, United States - SF_May12_sed_USGS_8_1 | ecosystem: Environmental > Aquatic > Marine > Sediment | place: USA...
CTACGAACTTCATTTCTAGTAATGTATTCATACATTCCTGTTTGTTTACAGTATTCACGGCCGTTTTTTAGCCATAATTACTAATCAATATAAGTACCTGCAATAAAAACAGCTTTATGCTTTTTAAAAACAATTTAAAAAAAATATGTCGGTGCTAAGTTTAAGATAGTGTAAAAAATGAAAGCGACAAACATGTGACCTTGAGCGGTTTCGACCCCGTGAGTCAGCATAAAAATGTTTACTTTTGACATCTACGTGGGACCACACCTGTTGAGGTATCAACATGACACTTGCGGGCGATTATGAAGCTACATTTACATTGCGGACAAGACAACCAACGGAAAGACGAACAAACTGACTGACAGACCGACGGACTGACGGACAAACAAGCGGACAGAAGGACTGACAGACAGACCGACGGACGGGTGGACAAACAGGGGGACAGACGGACGAACAAACAGGCGGACAGACGGACGGACAAACAGGCGGACAGACGGACGGACAAAGAGACAGAATGTTATATAAGATCTCATGAAGTCAAACAGTGTAAAACTAAGCATCAGTTTTTGTATAAAATCAGGGAGGATAATCTAAACCTTGCCCAATCATCCCGAACGTAAACATTCGTCTAGTGTCCTAGAAAAAATAATAATGCAACAACTGATTTCACAAAGACACGCTGCCATTTTCCCATTCAAATAATTTATTGCATAACAAATGAAAACATGTCTAAACGTATGCATGTTTAATCAAAAGAAAGTAAACTACTTTACTATATTTTAAAGGGAATCGTTTGCGGTCTGGTCGCGGGACACAAAAGAGTAAATTTCGAAAACCTAATATACCTTGTCACCAACGTTTCGGGGGCAACAACACTTACCTTGTGGTACCTAACAACGTTTTTCATCGGTTGCCAATTCTCTTTTATCCAGGTCGACACACAAATAAATCTTTATAAAATGAATTGCCGAACACGTCATAATTAAAACTCCACATAAAGGATTTGATGCCCCCAAACGTTAGTGATATAAAGTTATAGGTTTTCTAAAAATTAATGTGTTGTTTGTCACGCGACCAAACCTCAGGCGAGTCTTTTTAAGTTGAACCTGCTTCATGTACATATATATTATTCAACAAATATAACTGGACACGTGCATTCTGCTACAAGCTACAGTACTGAATGTTTCAAACAAAACGATTAGTCAAAATCATAAATATAAACATCAAAATGAAACCATAATCTAAGACTACATGTATATTCCGTTCAGAATAAATTTAGGTAAGTTTACAAATTAAAACAAAATATATAGAAACTTATTACAACTCGGCAGGGATAAAACATATTATGTCATGAAGCTGATCGTTTCAATAGAACATATCCACTATGTGCTAATCTAATGCCCGCAGCATGACTACTAATCCCTTAATTGGGGCGTCAGTGGTGTGGCATCTTTCATTACCATTGATGAAGAACTGGAATAAAAAGCGAGGCTGCTATTTTCCCAAATGCAAGCTAAGTATCCTTAGGATTTTCCTTTTTTTCCAGATTAATATTCTTCATATTCGATGACGTATCATAGTACAATGTATCTGTAAACCTTATTAAAAATATTCATCAACAACTCACAACAAACATGATTAATTCTTTTTAAAAACACTCTTTAGGCCCCTATTATTATGTGTGTACGTACTTTGTCACATTTACATTTAAATGTATTTAATCATATATTTTGTCTTCAATGATATTAATCAAATAACTACATTTTAACATGATTTTAAAAATGATCTCAACACATCACAGCAAATATGTTTTTATTTACCCAAATGTACCGATCCCTGTGCTGTTTCAGAATTACATATACAGGCTTTTAAGTGAACAGTTAGGAAGACATAGGGATAAAAGTAGGGACATTTACTTAAAGTTGCGAAAAGTAGGGGCCAAAAAGTAGGCAAAATTAGGGAAAATAGGGCCCGCTTGAAAGCTTGCATATATCATCACATTATAATGTCTTTATCAATAATACATGTATTTATCAAATATGTCTATACTTATTGATAAATATGATTTAAAATACGATCTACTCAAATTACAACAAACATTGTTTTAATAAAAAAAACAAAATTATATGCATGATAACACGCATTAAAATCCACTCAAATAACAACAAATATGCTCTTAACAAGGCACAAAAAAGTCTGTGTCTCTCCAAGTTGATCTGTGTTCGTGCTGGGTAGTTGGTGACTTACTGGACCTTACAGTCATTTGCAGGAACGATTCGGTCACCATCTGTTACGAAGGAAAATTCGTATTCAGATATAAATATAAAAATGGAAACATGGTATTAAGACATAATTGCGCTGTATGGATATCGATTTTGGGAATACTGTGAAATCAATGCACCGTTCCGCAAATTTTCAAGCTCCTCCCAAATGCGGTAGATTTTCGTTGATCGTGTGAAGGGGTTTATCACAAACAGGAAATATGCTTTGTTTTTTTTGTTTGCTAGGTGAGATTGTCACCTGACAATCATAACCGTAATCTATTGGATTAAAATTGACCATGTTCTGTTATAAATTATCATGATTGACAGTTGCAGATCTGGTTATTTTATTTGATGGACTTTGTTTCGTGTTATTTCGTGGTTATGGTAATCCACATATTCCACATATTCAAGATTCCAACTACTATTTTAAAATTCGAAGAATTCAAGTGTCCACGAACATGAACATCGTCGTCAAACCACAACAGTGTGTACCCACAACATTAAATAATTTCAAAGTTTTAAGTGTTCCTTTGTCATATGAGCGGATATATCTAGCACTTCCTGGAACTTTTTTTAGAAAGGTTAAGCAACAACTTCCGGTATCATTGTAGTCACATGTATCTTGATTACATACATAACTTTTTCAGATCCATTTTTACACAGTCTCTTTAATAACAAACTAAATATCACAGATGGTGTTACGATTTTGGGACAGTATTTGTTTTCTTGTACTAATCATTGTCGTGTTTTAATTGCCGTGAACTACACGTATAGAAAGTAAATACATAATGCAGTGATAAACACATTTATTATGCCAATAAGCAAAGGTAATTTTGAAATTCAGATACTCGTCAAACATTCGACGTATACTCAGTAAATTACATAATGAGAAAGAAATAATGCGAAAACAATTTCTTCTATCCCTATGCGCACGTTCACGTGCTACCAAGTATTCAGTTTTTTTCTCTCAATGTTATGGCTCTATCACTGTTCCTTTTGGAGTTAGGAAAAACGTTTTGACTTAAATACGGACATCCGGACAAGGGCAAATCTATATGCCAAATCATAGTGGTTGTGGCATTAAAAGCCACATTGTACTCACCTCTGTCATATCTAGCGTGGATGGTGGCGCCACACCTCGGACAGTCGCGCACCCGGAACGCGCAGTTTGAGCATAGGGACCGGTGGCTGCACGGCTCACACCGAATATCCGCCACCCGGCTGTCGCAGTGGCCGCACGCCGTAGGGAAGCCGCCCAGCAGTTGCGCGAGCAGGTCCGCAACGTTGTGTTGCTGCTGTTGCTGGGGCTGTGCCGTCTGACCGCTGTAAAATGTTGGACGTATATTGATATAGAATATGATATTGATATATGAATGTGAAAATGGCAATACGTTAGTTGTGAACGATATAGAGAATAGTTCTGAAGATAGTGTTCGACTGTTCGTCTATTATGAGTCGAGTACAAAAACATATATCTTCAACGAAAGGGCAATAACTCCCGCATAACTTATATATGATATGTTTGTATCTTCATTCCCTTAAAACCGGTCATAATTCTTGTAATGTGTGAGGTAAACTAAATAAACATTGCAAAATAGATTGCTAAATTTTGTGACAAATATTGTGTTTTGGACAAAAAAGTAAAAACACAACAGCAAAACATATAAATGCTTGCCGGAGCCGAGTATTCAACACGGGACCTCTCGCACCCCAAAACGGATGCGTAACCTGTGCACTATTGAGTCAGCTGAGAGTAACGATTGTAGTCAAGCAATTTAACTGTTTCGACGCAATGGGTCTAAACTTAAAAAACAACAACCGAATTTGCGGGCCACATATTTACAACAAATTCCTTTTTTTTTTGCAATACTTTTACATGCATGGATAACTATATTTGACAGTTTCTCAAAGCAAATCTACCGCATTGGGCGGAGTTTGAAATTTTGCGGAAAGGTGTATTTACAGGAGTAGGTTTTACTGCTTAAATATGGTTAAAATGTATGAGGTAAACACTTCTGACCTAAAAGATACAGGCATAGCATCTTTAAATAAGCATTCAATGAAAAAGTCTGATGAAAGTCGCATACAAAACGTAGATACAGATAAGTACAATAAAGGTATGACGGGCGGACGGACGGAAAGAGAAACGGACGGATGGAACGAAGGACGGGCCGATGAAAAAACGTACCCTCGTCTACTTCAATTGCAGGCCTTATCACTTGATTTGGCGTGAAATAAGGGGATTAAGAAGGGTCGGCATTCATTTTTCTATTTTTCTTTACCAGAAAATAATGTCTTCTTTTCTGTTTTGAAATTAGAGAAATAAAGATCTGAAATCCCGAAAACCGTTAAGGTCGCTGTCATTTTCTAGGTAGGTTCAGGTAACCCCAAACACATATTATTGTTCAGGCCAAATGATGATAACCTACTGTTTAGCTGCAAAGTTCTGCAGCGCATTTCGCAGGCGGTCATCGGTGCACGATTGAAGCGGCGTTCTCCCCTTCTTGTTGCGGACGTTGATGCTGGCCCCGGCCTTGATCAGCAGGGCGCCGATATTGGCCCTCTCCTGTACCTGGGAAGTCACACTCATATGTCCGCCGAACAGCAGTCGGGCAAGCTGAAACACCGTACGTAGTAGATGCAAAGTTAATGAGTACATTTTCTTAAATGCATTAAACCGAGACAAAACCTGGAAGTCGGGCAAGCGGGGCACTTATTTTATGGACAGTAAAGTCTTCTTATAAGGAGCCCGGTTATAACGAACCACCGGTTATAACGCACTCATTTACATGGCCCGTTTATTATCATGGAATAAATATCATAGTACAATGAATTTAACAGAGATAAAATTATATGCCATAGTATGAAAGCTTTATATGAGTAAAGAATATAATTCGATTGGCATAACTAGTCTTATAAAAACACGCCCTGTATTGGAACCTACAGGGCTGTGTTGGAAAAATAACAGCCCCGCCTTTATTGAAGCTATTCATCAATAATAATATAGGACGCCACATTATCATAAGTATCACAGGATACTTGGTACATCAATATAAACATAAATAACAATAGAACCTGTTCTGTGCCGTCCTCGGAACGTCGCCCCATGACGCAATTGTGCAGGGGCGTATCTCCGTCATCATCTACCATGTTCACGTTAGCCGCTGACAAAACAAGGAAAGTTAGTATTTGTTGTAAAGGTCCAATACTTGCTATGTCAACTGATAATTATCATTCTTCTCTTTTACCTGATAGTCTGTCTGATATTTTGAAAACGGTTGGAGACAAGATAGAAAACAGCTATTCATTGTATACAATTAACTTAACACTGTGTTTTGCGTATAATGAATCAAGTGACAGTGTGCAGAAAACCTTGGCAAAGGGTGACAGGCAATAATATGACGCCAAGAATAACGAATGACGACAGACAAAAAGAATTCTTTACAAAGATCTACCGTGAAAGCATTTTACTACGTGGGGCAGAAATTTCGTCGTTTGAAGACGTTGAAGTGTGTTAACTGTCTTTTTTAAGTATGATGTTCTTGTGGGCTTTAATGAAACAGCGTGGCTAAAATACAATACAATAAATAATCATACAATAAAGACTGACGCCACACACTGAGGAATAAGATTATTTTTATACATGCTTCAATGGGCAGCGTCGCCAAGTTCATGCACACATGGCGACAGACAATGACATGACGCTATCGAATATAAATTGACGTCACAAAAATGACATCACGGTTTAACACATGGAAGTCCTACTGGCTTTAATGCGCAGGTGACCTTGGTGACAGGCAATATTATGAATATGTATTATAATAGATACTATATAGAGTGACGTCACAAGAATAAATAATGATGCTAGGTTTGTAACACGTTGTGTACTTACAGGCTTGAATGAGCAGTGTGGCGGTGTCCAGGTAACCCTGGTGACAGGCCAGGTGGAGGGGCGTGTAGTTGTTGACGTTCACGGCGTCCACGTTCACGCCCATCTGACGTCAAACACACGTAACGTGTTCACATGACTATTAGGGTATTGTCAATAGGTAATAAGGTATATAGATATGCTGACAGTATGATATGAAATAGTATTAATTATTGAAAACAAACATGTCCAACATTTTCTTTTTCAAACTGCACGTAATTTGATAAGCATCATGACATGTGTATCTAATCGCAACAATAATATCTCATTTAAAGACTGCAATTTGATGTAAAGTTTAAGTTTTAAATTCGCGTTGATGTATCTATTTATGAAAAAAAAGTAACACATTTATCAAAAACAACAAAGTTACCAAGGGCCGAACAACCAACCTTGAGCAGTGTTTTGATGGCGCCCTTGTTGTCGTTGATGGCGGCGATGTGTAGCGCCGTGTAGCGGTCCTTGGGTCGCGATGCGTTCTTGATTTCTGGGGCTCGGGATAGGATGCGCTCAACGGCTCTGTAACAAACAAAGTCATGCTCGGCAGTTGGTTTTGATGTGTCCAAGCAAAAGAGACCACGGCATGACTTTTTTTCAACTGTAGTGAGAAACAAATAAATCAGTGGAATATATGTTTACTTCACCGTCATTCGTCTTTATGTTACATGTACTCCAAACAATCAGCTTTTGTTTTGTGATCGTTTAGTCTTGATAACTCTGACATCCCGTGACAATGGCAAAATTTTACAATATGTGTGTACAAGTTAGGCCTAACACAGCAGATAAGTGTGTTTTTTTTTTGGTAACGTGTTAAAGTAGAATTATAATTATATATATTCTGAAATCTGACAGGGTCCCATATTATGTTTTAAGGTCTTACATATCATCGTCCTTCATGGCAGCCAGGTGGAGGGGACTGAGGCCCTTAAGGTTGCAGATCTTCAGGTTGATACTTGGTGCCATGACCAGGAACGCCACACCGGAGTCGTTCTTCTGTAGAATGGCGTCATGCAGCGGAGTGTCTCCCACAGCATCCTGGGGATAGACATTTAATGTATTTTAGTTCATTTGTGCATTAGTGTGTAGAATGTTAGTTTGAACCTGAAGACTCAGAACTATTTTTATTACGCTGTAGACGATTTAATGATGCAAGACTGATTATGTTCTAAAATACAAGACCCTACCGTACACTAAGCATAGCCAAGTTACTCTTTGGAAATCATCTATTGAATGACACAGAAAATGCAATTATATTGAAGGAAGTTCAACGATTTTTAAAATCAAATGGTAGGTTCCGCCAGTGAGCAAACTTTCAATCTTTTGGTTAGGGACAACACCGCATCTTTTCTTTTCCTTTTTCTCTTTCGCTCTTTAGCTCTTTCTTTCCCTCTTTCATTTAATTACATTTTTCTTAAGACACACCATTTAAAAAATATATAATTAAATACATTTAGTTTTCTACGTAAGTTAATCAGTCTTAATTTAGTACAAAACGGTTATTATGCAAAATTTACTCGTATACTTATCAATAACTTTGCCAATTCGTTTAACTTTATTATTATTTAAGCCATCTCTACTTTAAATCAGTAAAGGAAAGGACATTGAATGAAGTTTGTTAAAACTCACGTCCAATTCCTTTTGCTAACTTATATGAATATTGGTACTACACTTTTGGTCAGACATTTGTTAATATTATTATCATTATATGTAATATATGTCTTCCACTTGTGTGTGTAAAACGTTGTGTATATACATTTGTGTTAGCAATAAAATATTATTAAACTAAACTGTTAGTTTGACATCTCAAGTCTTCCCTACGGGTTTTGTCATGTAAACGCTAAGCCAGAAAATTCTCAATTTCCTAATACGTGTTACGTTTTAACCAGTTGACATTGCAACGTTTATGTGATTGTAGAGAATACAATGCTATCTATATCACTGGTTCCTTATTTGACAAGTTTATACTTATTTTTTATGGTCGATTGCGAAACAAATTATTCGAACTTATATTAATCACAATAGATCGCTCCGTTCAGACAGAATCCTTCTAATTGTATTAAAAGTAGTTTAAAGAGAAAATATAAGCCGCACCATACCTGCTATGGTGAGTACCATGCCACTTACATATAGCATATGACACTATTTTCATAACGTTTTTGGGGATGACACGGTCCGGTATTGAACTTAGCCACAAACTCTTCCTTTGGGTCGTTGCTGTAGATATGTAAATAATCAAAAAAAAATAATGTTTAGAGCCCTACCTGTCGGTTCGGATCAGCCTTCCTCTGTATAAGGTCGCGCAGGACACCGTTGACGCCATTGGCCGCTGCGAAGTGAAGCGCTGTCCGTCCTTGGGCGTTCCACAGGGATATGTCCGCGCCTGCCTGGATCAACATGTTGGCGACCGCTTCTCTTTTTCTGAAATGTTGGTACGACAAAATATAAAAATAAACAACACAACACTATAAAGTACATTCTTTTTCAAAGCGTATTCAATTATGCTGAGTGAAAAGGGGAAGTCCTTAAAAAGCAAATCATTCATTGGAACGCCCATCAGACGGCCTCGAATTTATTTCTGCGAATAAAGCCCTAAAGTGAAGTGATTATTGTTTGGCTAAGCCACAAATATGTTGTACAAAACATGACAAAAGGAATCATATGAAAACGCTGTTGAAAGCTTACCTGAATTGTTCAAGCTTAACAAATTAACTTTTGGGTTTCTTGTTTCGGCCGATTGTTTGACACACGTACATGTATTTGACTGATTGCATATTTTCACAATACTTGTGTAAGTAGGTAAACAGACCGCCATGGTATGACATGCGTAGTATTTAACATAGCCAGCGAACAAACATTTAAATACACAAAACCAAACATACGAACGAACAAATGAACACCCAAACGAACGAATATCAAATTAACAAAACTCCAAACCAACAAACAAACACATCAAGGTATTATTAAAAAAAATTAAAGACTGAAACCCACTTCATGAGGGCTGCCATAAGGGCGGTGTTGCCCTTCCCTTCCCTGGCGTTCAGGTCGGCGCCCGCCTTGATGAGCACGTCGACCACGCCCGTGTAGCCCTCGTGACTCGAGATGATCAGCGCCGTCAGCTCCTGGTGCTTCTGGTCAATCTAGAATAAAACAAACGAACTATTTAAGGAACTGTTTGATTAAAATATGTATTCAACTAATTTTTTAAGAGTTACATAACTCATCAAGTAATTATTTAAATAAGGATAAAGAATAATAAATTGTATGTTTGCTTATTGGCCATATGTTAAGAGTAACACAAGCAATATGCTGTCCCCACAACTTTTGTATGTATCAAATGCAGTAGTATTTTTATTCAAAACTTTAATAAAACTAAACTACAATTAGAGCTTTAATTTGTTTTTGTTTTGTAAAAAGTACACACATATTCAACGACACAAAGCCGTTTTTACCAAGTCTGGCTTCTTGGCGAGGATGGCCTTCACCTTGGCAGCATCGTCACTGGCGGCCGCCGACACCAGGTGGCCCGGCCCCAGTCCTGTCTCGGGGCTCTTCAGGAACAACTGTGCTATCAGGTGAGCCAGTGCTTCCGCCGCCTTGTCGCTCAGCTCTTCTCCGTCATCTTCACTTCCAGTCTTACCACCACCTGTCGCTCCGGCAGGTGCACCAGATCCGCCGGAACCGGAACCGCCCGTTCTCCTTCCTGTAGGATAAAATAAAAATTGTTATAAAGAAACTAATCAATCAATCGATTAATTAATAAATCAATCAATCAAGCAAGCAAGCAATCAATCAAAAAACCAACAAATTAAACAATAAATCAAACAACCAATTACAAATTCATCCCAGCGTACCTCTATCGCCAGCACCGGCTCCCTCCGCAGTCAGCTGGTCAACCTTTGCTCCTGGTGCGGGGCTACAGCAGGCGGGGTTGAAAACAAACGCCCGGCCCCCAAACGCCACCGCCACGTCGCCGTCAGAATCTATCTTAACCACCTTGCCCACCTTGCCCAGGGACTGAAGGAGACGCCAAGAACAATTGGTAATATTAGTTAATTTTAATCGAGGTCAATTAAATGTAATTATTAAACATTTTATCAATAAGTACGCTTTCGCCATTTGGTTGAGTGTAGTTTATGAGGAAAATATACGCATGTTTATTGGGTATCGTGTATGAAACGAGTGATATTTTTTTTTTCTACATGTATGTGTACAATGTAGTTAAGAGGGGAACTATATTTCGTTCTGACCTCCTCCATTTCTGACACCCATCCGCCATGCTTTCTCTGCAGAATCTCCGCCTGCTTGGCGTCCGAGATGATCCGAACAACGTCACCGACCTTTAACTGGGGTAGCTGCAACGTCGACAACTAGAGGTTAATGAATATAAAGTATTGTAAATGTTTCTTAGTATAAATAAGTGTAACTTGGTGTAAGCACATCACATCTAACAGTTATTTTTGTAAAAAGAAAACTTATTTTATTATTTAAATACGTCATTCGTTTATTAAATGCAAACACAAAGCACATGTGCATGGTCCAACTTTTTTTTGGCTTTTAATCAATAATTAAATCGTCGATCAAATTATCGTCTTAATTATACAATTATTTTAACCCCCTTTTTCAAACATTAAGTTTGCGTAGTGTTTTTTTATCAAATGACAAAGAAACGGTTCAGCCGCAACATGTGTGCCAAATTCTCAAAAATGTGCATATAGTTAACGTGCATTATAAAACTGTTTACCGGTAAGTAAATATCATAGGAACTTTTTGTTTAGTGTCCGTACGCATTTGCTTTAGAATTAAAAATAGTAAACATACTGATATAATATTTTGAAAATGTTCCAAATAATTGAAATGTATCAATAATACATTGCAAATAGTGAGGATACATATATTCTTCAGCAAGCATAGCTTACATGGGGATTGGGGAAATAACAGTCTTGCGTTTATTAAAGCTGTGTACCAACGGTAATGAAAGATTCCACCCCATCGACCCCCTTGCCTTTTAGCAGTACTTTATTTTCAAACCTGAACACCATTCAATCCATGATCCCTGAGGACCAGAACACATAATTACACCATTGTCTTACGTATTAACAAGTTCACCCTCACAATCTTGTAGTTCTTTAAGGATAACAGACTTTGATTGGCTTCGTCGACTCAAAAATGTTTAAGTTGTTTACCACTTAATAACAACAAGAGACAAAGAGTTTGTTTTAGGCTTAGTTTTTAACCGATGTTAGATATTTTATATAAAAGCCTATTAAAGGTAAATAATTATGATAATATTCAAACCATTGTTATTGAAAATAAGTGTTTTTATAAAGATACACAGGGTTGTATTGTGTTATTGTTTATCACTCCTTACTATGAATGGCTATAGAGCAAACTGTTAAGTCTTGTTTGAAAACTTAAAGAATACAAAATGGTAAAAGTAGACGTCAGCATATTTAAACGAAGAAAGGATTTGTGTTTTAAAGGACAAATAAATAGAAAGAAATTGATTAGTATGTTAAAAAATTACTAAGGTTATAGGAGAACATTTAAAATTTGTATGCACAGAGTAGGAAAAAATAAATGTGGCTTTATTAAATATATACAAGGCGTAGTTTTAAAAAAATGAATTAAATATGTAGTTTAAGAAAGGAACAAGTATATATATATATGAAGATATGTCATGACAACCCTCCAATACGGGATCATAACAAGGCCTAACATCACATAAATGATATTAGAATACTGATGAGTCAAAGAAAATGGCGCCACCAATAGGTTTTTGGGTTAAGAAGACCATGCAGAAAAAATGAAGTGATAAACCGTGATGACAAACATCAACAGACCCCACTTTTCATTTTGGGGTTTCTTGAAAACATTTGGCAGTGGCGCCAATAGAAATATATTGGCTAAAACGTGGGTTGCCTGAGAAATTAGAAACTTTTAATCGTTCGACCCTTCGTAATAGTATCATATAAATGTACCAGGTGATACCATACTTTTATTAGGCAAAGCGGATAATATGTAAGAGGTATTTTAGGCAATAAACTCATATGCAGTTCTTCAACTTACAACAGGAGCCTAAAACCAAAGAAAAAGTTATGTTATTCACAATATATTTAGCTGTACCAGACAATATACTAATATAATAAGATACCTACAAACAATACGGTAAATACTTAATGGATAGCTTTGGAGGGTGGACAAGAGATGAAGAAAAACACAAGACAAAACGTTTCAATTCTCTGTGATTTAACAATTGGATCAGGTTTTCAGTCAGCATGTAAGTACTCAGACATTGATGAATTGGATCTTGCAGCACAGGAGAGAATTAAACGAGGTTTGAAAAAGTTAAATATCAATTCAAGTAAAATTGTTAGAAGGAATGGAATTGAAAATTGAGTGAAAGACGATGCCTCAGCTGTGCACAAAACACGTGTCCCAAACACACCTAAAAGGGCAATAAATTGCAGAAACCTACACTTGCCGTGTTAACCTGAAAAAGCAGCTGTTATGTACTTGTTCTGTAGAATAATTTATCTGGAATACCATTTCTTTAATATCAATGATATACAAAAAACATTATTTTCAAGGACAATAATCAAATTATATCGGTTACATATGGTGGCATAGGAGTGGCATGTAGTAGACGTTTTAACTCGTTCCCTCAAAATTACTAACACTTGCCCTCAAAATAACTATTTTTTTCCAAGGAATTAACATCTAGTTCTCTCGAGTTACTAAGTCGTTATAACGAGTTAATAACTCGAGGGAACCAGATAAAAAAGATTAATTCATGCCAGCTATATGCCACCATAGTTACACACTGGAAATACCGTGTTTACTCAATTAAATTAACTTTAAGCTATGTTGAAATAGACTAATTAACATTAAAATGCATTTGTATCTTTTACAAGGCCAATGATATCCTAGGCATAAAATAGCTTCTTCAAAGCATTTCAATGGAATTTTATATAACGCCTTTATAACATTTCATTGCTACTTAACAAAGAAGCCTTTTTGTGTTACATTGGCAAACATATGAATGGACAGAATAATTAGATATGATACGATAACTATTAGCGCCAACGTAAACACGTACCTTGGTAATGGCGGCAGCGTTGAAGCGCCACTGACGGTCGTCATAATCCACCACACAGTCACCGTTATCCTCGTAACGCTTCAAGACGCCATGTTTGCCAACGTACTGGAAAAAACACCCGGAAACTATATAGTAGACAACAATCCAAAGCGTCATATAAAAGTTGTGTTTTGATAACTATTTTTTGTTGGGGTGGCGTCATTGGCGGTCGCTCTAGCGCTTGCGGTTGCTAAATTACTGAAATAAAGACGTGAACACGATCTTAAATACATACTGACAAACAATCACATCAAAATTACGATCTTTTTATGATATTTGGTTATTCTTCTGGTGTGTTGATTTCTTTAGGGTGTGGGGCGTCACTGGCAGTCATGAAGACGACATATCTGCCAACATACTATAAGTTAATAGGAAACATATTGCATAGGTTTATACATATTTCTTAGGATATGTTCACGTTTTCTGAACATTTTTGTCGAGTCTTCAATGCTTTTATTTTCGTATGTTTTATCAAGATAAGTTAATTTGACATTGTAACATTGTTATTGTAATTTACAGTAAAATATAGTTAACGACATTGTTTGTAGAATAGGGTCAACACGTCAACATCAAACACTGTTTCTATTTTGCAAATGGGCATATAAAAATCATAAAACAGTTTTTTTGTAACATAACATATTCAATTTGGTGACCTACATCGCGCATGCGCATGCTCCAGCCGCCATGGCCCTTCTGCAGGTCTTTGAGGGCAGCTTCCGTTACATTGACGAACACCCTGTCCCCCGGCTGGGGACGGCTCCCGGGGGTGGCGGACACCGGACGGCGGAATGACGCCGGTTTGACAGGGACAGCAGGCTTGCGGACGGGGGTCGTATCTGTGTGGGAACGGGTTAAACAGTGATTATATAATGTTATGTATTCGTCAAAGCTTCGAAAAAAAAATATTGTTACGCCCGAAATAGCGTCGACATAGCTAAATAAGTATTTACTAGTTCAGCCAAAACAGATGAATGTGACACATTTGGTTTCCTCCGTTTTGTTAAACCTTTTCTATAACAAATCAATAACTTCTTTGTTGTTTTGCTTTAAAAACATTTATAATCCCCATATAATATTTAATGGCATCTTACATTTTACGTGGATCATAAAAAATTATAGAATCCTTGAAATTTATATCAAAGCCTCGTATTAGCGACTTTGTTTGTTCGCCAAGAATCACCCATATCAAATAAAACGAACGTTTCAACTATGCCTGCAATACATATCACTCCAGGTTTGTGTTTGAGTCGACCTCAAATGGTTGAACTAGTTTTAACATAAAAATTAAAACATGTAGATCTAGGAGTGTACAAATGTTTGAATAAAAGATAATGTTGGCTTAATGGCTCCTCCTTAAGGCCTTTCAGTGGCTAACACTGCGTTTTCATGCACTCATTTCAACAGAAGTTTGCTATCTCGTAAACCTATGGTAATCATCTTGAGGAGATGTTCAAGGAAACAAATGCTGCAAACAATGTTGTTTATTAGGTCATATCAAAGGGCATCATTAAACTGATGAAAGGGAAAGCCCTCAGGAAGCATAGCTTGCACGAGAAAACAGCAGCCTCGGTTTTATTGAAGTTGTTCATCAGTAGTAATGAATGATGCCACACCACTGACGCCCCTAGCGCATGAGCAGAACTCCATTTTCAAATGTAAACAACATACATGTA
>Ga0224511_10001228_pt1 | contig 14993 bp, 5 predicted proteins | sample SF_May12_sed_USG_2_FD_169988 | JGI IMG/M metagenome (GOLD analysis project Ga0224511, IMG submission 169988) | Sediment microbial communities from San Francisco Bay, California, United States - SF_May12_sed_USGS_8_1 | ecosystem: Environmental > Aquatic > Marine > Sediment | place: USA...
AAAGGTACAAACAGCAGCAAAGGTGGAATAAATGGATTAAAAGATGGTTAGACACCTATTAAAGATATACATGGATAAAGTAGGTAAAAAGCTACAAAGCGAGCATGGAAAAATGTGTCTTGTAATGCACAAATATTGCATTCTGTGTCCAGTTACATCTGAATGTAAAGTTTCAAAATATTTAACAAATACTTTTTTTTTTCCAAAAAATCATTTTAACTGGATTACATGAGCTGGTTTGAAGACAAAAGTACAAAACATAACAATAAAAATTCAGTTCATCTAGTAAAAAAGGTTACATTTCAATGTGGTGTCTTCTGTTACATCACCAAAATTTCCATTTTATAAAAATGTTTGTATTTTTTTTCCTGGCAAGATTTTTCTTAAATCTTCGGTGGTATGCAAGAATGATAAGCAACAAATATGTTTACCTACAAACCATATTAATAAATTGACTTTAAATTTTTTTTAAAGTGTGGACACCAAGCAATTTGTGATGTAACAAATATAGTTGGACAGTGAATTCTTGCTATATATACAAATGTATCAATTATACATATGTAGATGTAATTTGCATTACTTTAATGTTTGCATTCATTTCATGTTATAATAAATGTCAATGAATGTGTCAAAGTAGTTCAAACATTAAGGTCATTAAAAAGAAATTAACTCCCTTATAAAATTATGAAGATGTCATGCCTGTGGAATATCACGTATGTCTAAGTATGCGTTGAATCGAAATATAAATCATGGCGTTAATTTCGTCTTTGTAATGGTAATGCTGTGATTATGTCATTACGTTAACTACATTTCTAGTCAGTGTAATTTATTTTGCTCTCAAAGTATCGCAGAACAAATATGGAATATAAAAACACGTGGTTCCTTAACAAAATTATTCACTAAAGGATCTAAAAATACATATTGTTTAAAGTTAATGTGTACTTTCCATTTTCTGATCACGTTTATAGAAAATTATTGCATGTCTAATCAGGTTGGTAATAAAACAATAACGGGTAGTATCACTTTACCGTAGTTTCCTCACTTCCTAAATGTTATAGCTGTTTTTATTTGTTGCTGGTTTGTTATACTGCTTTAGTGGCGGTAGCTCTATTTTCGTCGAAATTAGGCTCCGGGATTATTAGTATTCTCATAATTATCTTTGACATCTAATAATCTCCCCTAAATCAAAAATGCAATTAGAGGTTGCAAGAAAAATTTCTAAACGTAAGTGTAAATAGGTTTACAATATATTTTAATATTTTTTATTATTAAATTTAATACTTCTATGAGTCACATATTAACACACTTATAAAAACATTTTTGTGAAAGGTAGGTTGCAGAGGTGCCTGCAAATTTGGCCATGTCTGTTGTGTCTGCAAACTATAAAATTGTCTTTCAACGTGGTAAGGTATAAAAAGTGTTTAGAAGGGCAAATAAATCGTGCAACAAACACATAATTACAAACAGGATACAATGGCAGTAGAGTAAAATAACTTAAGCTGTGACAGATGCATGTGCGTTTCTAAAACATCCTTGGAATTAAGTTCAAAGTGTGATTTAATACATTTTAACATTTTTCATATATTTTCATAGGCGTCAAGGACACTGTTCAACGTTCTTCTCTACTGCTAAAATTACTCCGACTTTGCATAAAGGATGGATATTTAAATGTGACAATATGAAGTAATTTACGGAAAACATGTTGTTACATTTTTATAAAACACTTTGCTTCTTGAGTACCATATATGCACTGTTGACTGTGAAACAATGCGTGCCACGGTTACAGTAAAACCATAATTAAAACAAGTTTACTTCGACACTGAACAATGTGTTCATTGTACATGTATAAGCAATTGAAACAACCAGAATATTTTCGAAGACAACTGTATAACGGAATTAGTAATAATAAATGTTACATTTTCCCTTTGATTTCAGTCAATCTGTAGTGTCAACAATCGAATAAAAGAAATAGGGGAGACTCAATAAAACTAGATTAACCTTAATAAGGTACATAATTAGTGTCGACATACCACCATATGGTAACAGAAACACTGGCGTTGTCTGTAAAAACTTTACAGCGCCTCTTTTTCTCGTAATTGTGTGAACTCAATATAAACACAATATTTTAATAAAGTATATCTTACTACATACAACATACTTTAAATGTGGCATGTAAACCATGCCTAGACATTTAGTTCTACAACAAATATTTGTCCGTGAATAGAATTATGACGACAGCGCATACGCAGTCAGTTTGCTTTTAGCCAAACTACAATGTACATTAGTTAACTAATTAGTTAACTACATTAATCCAACATATTTTTGGTAAGCAAGGCACTCTGGTTTTGTAGTTATCTAACTACAGACTGTAAAGGGTATGTTTTTCACAAGTCTTAGTTTTAAAGACGTTATATCGGTATAATAATTTTGAACAGAATTGTTTACATCTTACTTTTAAACTATACTTAAGCAGTGAATCCTATAGATAGATTCCCCTTGCACTTTATTAAATATTTCTTTTTTACAAAGTTACACGAATGCCGTCGGTACGATAAGCATAGCCAAATTTAACCATGTAAATTTTTCACACACTATACATAATTCTTCCCGTATAGGTTTAATGAGTTTATTTTCCAATTTGTTTTCCTGGTTTAATGATGCTAGGTCTGTAACGTTATACCCTTACAATGGGTCCCAATTTTGTTATATGTTGAGTATACTAAATGAATTAATATTCCAAAGCCAATTGCAATATTTCGTGACAAATAATGTGCCTTTGACAAAGAAGTAAAAATATTACAACAAAAAACACAAACTCAAACATAAAAATCCTTTCCAGCGTGTTGAATCGAACCCGGGAACTCCCGCATCTCAATCGGATGCGTTACCTCTGGGCCACTGAGTCCACTAAAAGTATCGATTGTTGTCAAGCTTTATAAGTGTTTCAGCGCAATGGACCGAAACGTAAATAAACAAAGCCGACATTGCGCCCACATATTTTCAACTCTTTCTCATTATTAAGGGAGTAGGTTTCACTGCTTAAACATTGTTGAAATATAAGATAATAACAATTCTGACCATATGGTACAGGCATAGCATCTTTAAGTGGATATGTGTTCTCTTTTCACGAAACATGCTGTAGATTAGGCTGAAGGCCTTAAAATGCGGTACTTATTTAAAAAAAACTCAAATCTTATTAAAATAAAATACCGTAAACCTAATAGTTTCCAGCCCAGTCTTCATAGGCTTTATCCTTACATTTATTATGTTGGATTTGTAATGTTTCTTGGAAAAGATTATATGGCTTTTATTTGGAACTGTGGAAAAATAACACTTCCTGTTTCTAAGAAAAAGTAAATGATAAATAGATATATATACGTTTAGGGTTATTAATGCTGTTCACACATTTCGCTCACAATGAAGCTTAAAATGTCACGGAAATAAAAACAAACAGTTCTAAACACACTTTTACAGCAGGTAAATAAGCCACACAATTATTCGTATGACCCTACGCTCACCTGTCCACGAATGAAATAGTGCGCTTATCAGTCAAAGGTTGGTTTAATAGTTGGTTTGTTGTTTGGTTGTTGTTTTGGTTGTTTGGTTGGTTGTTAGTTTGTTGTTTGGTTTGTTGTTGTTTTGTTATTTGGTTGGTTGGTACGTTATTTGGCTGGTTTGTTGGTTGGTTAGTGGTAAGATAAAGAGTTTGGAGCTCTAACCACTGAACTAATGTTGGGCGGATGTAAGATGAAGGTACGAATAAAGTATGTTTAGATGCAGAAAAGCCGAACTTGGTCGAGAACCAAAATTTCATATAATGTTTCGGTTTAAATAAAGTAAGGCTAGTAATAAATCAACTTTTTTCAGCGCAAAAAGGGCTCTGGTAAAGATGATAAGTTGTACGTTGGGGTTCTGTAAGTCGGTACATATCTATAAAATGAAGTCCTTTTTTAAACGCCCGAAGTGAAACTTTGGTCGTATCATGATATGGCGTCCGTCCGTCCGTCTGTCCGCTGGTCCGTTAGCCACATCATGTCCGCTCAATATCTTGAAAAGTTTCTAATGATAGTCATGGTACCTGGTAGGACAATTGGTCACACTCAGTAGATGAGAATGTTGAGGTCACTAGATCAAAGGCCAAGATCACAGTAGCATTTTATGCCAAAACCATGTCCGATCAATATCTTGAAAAGTGTTTTGAGTGACAAAAATGGTACTTGGAAGGAAGATTGGTCATACTAAGTAAATGATCACTTTACATTTTGAGGTCACTAGGTCAAAGGTCAAGATCACAGTAGCATTGTATGCAAAAACCATTTCCGCTCAATATCTTGAAAAGTTTGTGAGTGACAGTCATGGTACATTGTAGGAAGATTATTCATGGTCTGTAGATGACCCCTATACATTATGAAGCACAAGGTAAAATGTCAAGGTCACAATAGCATTTTATGCAAAAACCATGTCCGCTCAATATCATGAAATGTTTATGACTGACAGTCATTCTTTTGGTAGGAAGATTGGTCATGGTCAGTAGATAACCCCTATAAATGTTGAGGTCACTAGGTCAAAGGTCAAGGTCAGAGTAGAATTTTATGCAAAAACTTTGTCTTGAAAAGATTATGAGTGACAGTCATTGTACTTGGTAGGAAGACTGGTCGTGGTCAGTAGATGAAAATATGAATGCAGAGGTTAAACTCAAGTAACGTTTTCACCATTAATTTATCGAACGGCTCATCTATCGGGCAAATAATGCTCTGACATGCGGAGCTCTAGTTCCAAATAGTGTTGATAAATAAACGTGTAGTTAAAAGTTCAATGTGTTTGTGAATGGGGTTTCAGACGTAAAGTAAGGTTGTTTTTTGTTTTTGTTGTTTTGTTCTTTCATTGCGACATAAACGTTTAATTTGCATCAATCTAGGGGTTTCTTTTGAGTGCAATCTAACAGTTGCATTAGAAGAAGCACCATACTTTATATATATGTTAGTTGCCCACTTAATTGATATTTGGTATTCGTATATATTCAATTATAACGTCTACAATTTACAGTAAGCCATAACATACAACCTTTTTATAATATAAGTATATTTCATGTGTTCCTGGTGTGAGAGGGAAATTCCATCCCGAGGGCGTAGTACAGCGTAGGCGGTGACGTGGCTTGCCGAGTCACCGCCTAGCTGCACGAAGCTCGAGATACTTTTTCTTGCATATTTTATTTCATTTTATTGTACAACAATTAACAAACAGCGCGACCTATCTCATTATAGTAAAACTAGAGCGAAGCGATATTTCATTCAACAACATCGTGACGTCACGGCTATGGGACATGTGTTCTCTAAAATTAAATCGTCTGACGGTCAAAACAATGCGTTTCTATTTATTTCGGATATTTAATCAAGAGATCGTAATAATATTCAGAACAGGTAAAATATAAATCGATTGAGCAAACCGCTTTGCGTTAATATATGTCATAATATGTCTGGAATTGCATAACACATTGTATGAATACGCGTACCTATTGAAGTTCGTACCAAACGAAAACCCGGCAAGATTGATTCATTTTCATTCAGCAAGTGTTATATTGTGATTTATTCACATAGATATGTGAAATTGTTACAAAGCATCATTAAAGACATCGAAAATGTAAAGGTAAGATGTGTTATTCAAAACAATTGAAATGATTTCGTTGTGTCCGGATTCGAGGGAATCGCATCTGACGACGAGATATTCCCACGGTCGATTGTTGAAAAAATTGCATTTAATTATGTCATATAGTTGAAATTGACAGCTGTCATTTACTTGAGGTGCTGTAAAATTACATGTTTAACTGTTTAAATACTATCTTTACTGTTTACGACCAGAATCCAGCAAAATAAAGTGAAGTCAACGCACGCGATTCGTCTTACATGGGGGTGTAAGACGAAATTTTCCAGCTGATTCCAAGTTGATTCGGAAATCCAAGTCCCATATGCAAGAAATTGTATAACAATTACAACTCTCGAACAAAACATTATGGTACATTTCGTTATAACATTTAGTGTCGATCGGGTAAATATATATTTTTCAAACAAACTGTGCTTCCAAGATAAAATGGGCACCAGGCAAACATTATGCGAGCAGTTATTTGTTATTATTTGGCGTCTGTTGTATTTCCGACCGTGGACGTATAGTCTAAATGGTGGCTTAATTATATCTTACACTTCCAGGCCCGGTCAAGTACAGAGGATGGGCCTCGTTAGGGGAGAACATTGAGTGTAAAGCAATAAAAATATGCCGATACATTGGCAATGTTTTTCAAACAAAATTTACAACGATTTGTCACAAACTGGTGAAGCACATGGTTACTAGTCATATTATTAAGTCTGTCTTTTCCCAGTTAATTACTTAATTAGGAGCAATTCATTCACACAAACTGGCGGCTTTATAATTGGTAAAAGCATAAAATGACATATTTTGTACACTGGAATAAATTGTGGTAAACGTATATTTTCGAGAAAAAAAACGTCTTAGCACTTGCATCGTTGACAGGAAGTAACAAGACTAAGGACACATGTAGTACATCTTAGCGTGTTATTGCATTATTTTCCTTGGCAGTTCTGTTGACAAATTTTGGAATTTACTTTTACAGATTTATTACCTAAAAAGGAGTTAAACAAGAGCTACATTGTACATGTATTTACCAAATTATTCGACATTTTTTTTTAAAACTTACCCGCAATGTGTGTCATGTTTGATTTTTATAACTGGTGCGTACATTGTTTTCCAGATGTTTTTGTTTTGTTAACGTTGTATTTGTTGGTGTTGATATTTTAACGGTAATGGCAATAGTAATTCTGTTTCGTTAGTGTTTTTACGTGCATAAAACATTTGATATGTACATGGCCCATGCCTGAAACCGTTACTTCTTATCTACTGATATGCACACATTCCATAATATACATTTTTTGAAACAAAAGGGCGCACACTGAAAAAACTTAATTTGAAAAAAAAGTATTTGTCATTTTCACATGAGAACGTTTCGTCTGTGTTTATGTATACATCTCCCAAAACAATCAATTAATAATGGCAATCGTTATGCACCATATCATCTTTCTAAATAAAGTAGTTGTGCAAAACATAAAGTAATACGGCAATCGTTATTCCTTATCATAAAAAACGCTTATTTTACTTAATTACTAAGCCTAACAGAACTACGGATACTGTGAAACTTAATTCAGTATTATAGACATTTGAAGAACTAAATGGTTACCAGGGTACGTAGCCGGTTTAGACCAATAAAAATGACTTGATACATATTGTATTACTATGATTTTAAGAGTCTTACAGCGTCTGTTATTGGCCAAAACAAAACACAAGGCGAGTCTAAACCCTTCGTCAAAAAAAAGTTGCAAGTGTTGGTCAATGATTAGTCATTTTAAAAGTTTTAAAAGTGTTTTCTGTTTTTGTTCTGTTAACATCCGGAAGGCCCACATACCGATTTGGACAACATATAAATCAATTAAAAATTTGTCTTATAACCACGAAACAACAGTTGAATATATTGCAGATCTGTGTAACAAACACATTATAAACAATATGAATTTAAAAAAAGTCCGTTACAGGCACATTTGAATCCATTACCGTAAGCCTTAATACTTCCTCTATGCGTATGCAAATTATAGAAAGCGTATACAAATTTCAGACAAATTACGTATACGCACAATTTTCGAGGGTTTTAACTTGAGCTATCAACGACAGTTCGTTACAAACGTGTTGAAAAGCGTATTATCAGCGTTTGTATAATGTATGAATAACGTAACTTTAGCGTCACTCTAGCGCATATAATGTATATATAGCGTATCCTGTGTATGCCATGCGTATGGTTAAAGTTTTCGTAATGTATATGCTATACGCTCGCATACGCTAAACATTTTTAAACATGTCTAAAAATAAGTTCGACTTTGCATATAACACAACGTACACCGACGTATGCCAGCGTATGTGGAATGTATACAGCGAGTGCCTAACGTACCTCTAAGGTATATCAGCGTATGCGAGTGTAAGAGCATACGCTCGTATACGCTGATGTCATATGCTGAAGTGTGACTGCACTTGGGTCACCGCATTCAAAGACATTATCCTCATATGATACAATACTAATGACAAACCTTTGTGCAACCGATAAAGTGTAACTGTTTGAAATAGTTTCTACATATACATTAAAAAAGCAATCCATGAGCTCATGACCAGACACAATGTTTTTTGTGAAACCATTTAGGAATTGACATATTGTCCATTTTGATGATAATCACATGTTTTATTAATTGCGTCATGAAACAGTAGCGTAAAGGTCAATAGCTTAGCAAAACAGTTTTAACGACATCCGGATCTCATATAAGTACCAAAGCGCCAGTTTCCATGATCTTTAAAGTGTTAGTAACTACCAGTGTAGACAATATTTCATTGCTTCAACGAAAATAAGGAAATATAGGGATAAGGTTGTTTTTAATGCAATGTCAGTTCACACACACGCACTACAATGTATTTCTGGAAATATCTGCGAAATGGAAATCAGTATTTGGCTAGCATAGTATTTTATATATAATGTAACGGAAAAAAAAGAGAGAAATAACACCGCGGTCATATCCTGGCATACATCACGTATACTTTCTCAATCAAACTGACTTTCATGCTAAAAAGAATCGGAGTAGGTTTACTTGTCCCATTAAAACAGCCTTCTAGCTCAAACGGTTGGCTATCATGCACAAACATGTGATCTGCACTTTATTTAATAGTCTTTAACTATTTATTAACATTTAAAAGAAAATTATATGTCGCACACCAATGTAACTACATATGCGCGATAATTACATTCTTTTTCATAACAATGTTTTAGTGTCTAACTAAATAACAACCGGACAGCAATTAAGAAATAGTAAACACCACTGAGGGCCTTCTGGCCTTTTAGTGACCGACAGTCAGCCCTTAAACATGTTTAGAACCGAAGCCGAAAGCTGAGGTCCGCTACATGTTTGAGGGCTGACTGAGAGGTCACTAAAAGCCAGAAGGTCCGAAGTGGTGTTTACTATTTCTTATATTATGCCGCATCTTTTAGAAATCCAATATACACCGATAGGGTAGAATACACGAATTTAATTTATAGCGGGCGTTATACGCTCAAATAGTGACCGGCACTATTTAGTATAGTGCCCGCTTAGTCAAATCTGGATGTTCTATGCTGATTTAAAAACTGTTATAATTGATATACGCAAAGATGATACACATTTATGTTATGTATAGTATTAGACAATAGGCCCCAATGAAATAAAATATAGCACCTTGTTTAATAGATACATTTGCGGACTTAACTACTAAACAACTTTAACTTTATCTATAATTATGTTATGCCAGGTATGCCAGAAGCTGTTCATCAGTAGTAATAAATGATGCCACGCCACTGACGCCCCCTAGCGCATGAGCGGAACTCTATTTTCAAATGTAAACAACTTACATGTACACTCCATGATCCCCGAGGACCAGAAAAATATAACTACACAATGGTGTAGTATACAACACCCTTTTGTTATGCTAGGTTTAGTATAAAGATGTTCTTGTGAAAATGTATTTAAATAATGTAGGTAAAAATTGATTTTAAATATGTAAATTAAAAAATAATTATATTTTTATTGAAGGCGTTTAAATTAATATAAACATCGCTTTTTATGTATGAACAATGTTTTTGTCTACTTCAACATAAATTTAAGATTGCTTGGAAAATACAAAATCAGTTCGTATTTTTCGCTTGGATATAATAATGAATTTGAATAAATGTATTAAAGAAGTTGAAACGTTGAGGTTATATAAAAGATGTTAACTTCCTTGAAAGATTGAAAATTAAATGCCATGCCTGTGGAAAATTACGTATAACTCTCCATTTGCCGATCTCATTTATAAAGAATTATTACATGTCTAATAATGATGGTTATCAAATTATGCTCCGGGATTATTATTATTATACAGATAATAATAATCTTTGACATCTAATAAATGTGAAATGCCAGCCTAAAAGTGCACTTTAGCAATCAAAGGTTGCAAGAAACCTTTCTAAACGTGAGTGTAAATTAGTGTACACTATATTTAATTACAATTTAATACTTCTATATGTATATATGTCACATATTAACACGCATACGTAACCTTCGACCCTTTTTATTCCGCTTTACTAAAGTAAAGTAAGTGTGATGTTTGCAGCTGTGGAAAACAAGTACTAGTACTCCAGAAACCTCCAAAGAAAATCATTAACCAAACAAATGTCATGTTTATTGTTCGTTACGTCTTGTTTAGTTTAGATTAACAAATATTTATTAAACACATAGTCAATTGAAGAATAATACATGTTGCACAATTGAACAAATGTCTTGTTTGACTTGTGTAGTGTTGGTTTATTTGCTGTTTTGTACGGGGCCAGTTTGTCGAGGTGCCTGTAAACTTGACCGTGTCTGATGTGTGTGCACAATGTTTTGTATGAATTAATATGTAATTTATATTGTCATTCTAACAATATACAAGTGCAAGAAAAAGAGAACAAGAACAACCAAGTTTGAAGTCCCAGCCGTGGATTAAAATTGTGCCCGTGACAAAATCAGACGACCACCTTACCCCTTACGGTCTGAAAGTGTTTAAAACGGCAAACAAATCGTGCAACAAATACCTATTCACAATCAGAATACAATGGCAGTAGCCTGAAATAACATCCTGAGTGAAAGGCGCATGGGATTGCGCTTCAATAACATGATTGCGGTTTATCTGTTAAGTACGAAGTGTGATTAGCATACATTTTAACATTGTTTATAGCTTTTCAAAGGCGCCAATGACACTGCTCAATGGTCCTCTCTATCGATAATCGTACTCCGACTTTGCAATAGTTACGGTTATTTCAATTGGACAATATTATACAATTATTATCTGTCTGGTAGGTGTATATTTAGTTTTGCTGATCTCTTAAAATCATATAGACCGAGAACGATATATGATATATGATTTTAAGAGGTCAGCAAAACTAAATATATACCTCCCAGACAGTCTATAATTGTTATATCGTTCTACTTTTTACTTAGCATTGATATTCATTGTCGAAGCTAGTAGATTTATTCATTGAATCATTCAATTAGTTTTCAATAGAAAAAGTGTCAATGTTTTCCCTTGTAAATAAAATTAATGAGAAATAGGATACTTTCATTTCAATTTTAAGTTAGATAAAAATATGTTTAACTGTTAATTTAAAAGAAGAGCAACTCAAGACAAATTTATGTTCATTTTTTTTATTTTTCAGTGCTGCATATCATACAGTATGGAAGAGGTTTCTTTTGTTTACCATGATGTTGCAGGATTTACGCAAGTTTAAATGTAATTTTCAGGGTTTGTTTTAAAAGCAATATAAACGAAATATACGTACTTTAGTTAAATTATTTTTATAATTTGACCTCAAATAGATTTTGCTTGGATGTACGCAATATGTTGTCTTAATCGACGAAAAGATGGAGAAACAGAAGCAGAGTAACCAGTGTCGGTTTTCCCTCACTGACACTGACAGTTGTTTAATTTTATCTAAGCTGCTCTACGGTTTATCTTTAATCTCATGATTAGAAGAGTAAACTATGAACAGTTCGGCTACTGTTAAAATTGTAAAAGTGAAAGTCTTAAAAGAGATTTGTCCATTTCTTTATTCTAAAACCAGGCTGCCGGTGTATATCACTTTCAACAGAGGTGTATATTACATACTTTTGCAGACCTCTCTCTTGACCAATCAAAACCCTGCATTCATAGTTGTTATACGATTTTGAGTATTTGATGGCAATACATTTTGTTATAATTCAGTTTTATATAATAATTTGTTTCTAGAGTATCATATTTGCCATGTTGACTGTGCAGCAATGCGTGTTACGAGACATAAATTAAAAAGAAATACTTACCAACTGCAAAATGTCTTCATTATACATGTATAAATACTTAAAGAAACAACCGGAAGACTTATTTAAATTGTTGCTAGCTGGCAAACTAGCAAGACAATCGCAACGGAATGAGTTACAATAAATGTTGAAATTTCCATTTCATTTATTTCAGTGAATGCTTGTTCTCAACAATCAAATCAAAGGAATGTGGGAGACGCAATAAAACTAGATTAACCTTAATAAGCAACATAATAAGTGTCTTAACACCAGCCACATATGTTCACTGGAACTGTCTGTGAAAACCATACAACGCCTCTTTCTCTCGCAATTTTCTGAACTCAATGTTAACAAAAAAAATATTTTTAAAATGTACATATGACAAGATACAACATACTGTAAATTTCGCTTGTAAACCATGTCTGAACATTTAACGTTGTTCTACACCAAACAACTGTCCTTGAATATATGGCGACAGCACATACACAGTCAGTTTGTTTTTAGCCTACCCGACATGAAGCCAAACTAAATTAGTGAGAACTAAACTTCAGTCTTGGTGACAAAGGCTTTAATACTGTTTCTATTGAGGACTGCATATCACTGTGGCGAAGAATAGAGTCAGCTTGTTCAGGCATTGGCCACCATACTAAACACTGTTTTTCATGTGTTATCAGGCCCTCATCCACGGACATGCAAAAGATGTGATATGCGTGTGGAAAACCTTACCGAACACAGACTGTCGTTCTGCATGTCATGTGAAACGCAGCGCAAACGTCTCGTGTACGCCATCTTTGATCAATGAGGTGTTGAACAATTTAACAAGTTAAAGCGCCAATCTCTTAAAGACCAATGTGCACGGATAATGGACAGTTCCACAACAGTCAATCATGATCATTTATAACAGTACATGGTCAATTTTAATCCAATAGGTTAGGATTATATTGACAACCGACAATCTGACCTAGAAAATACAAAAGAAAGCATACTTTCTGTTTGTGATAAACCTTATCACAAGATCAAAGAAAATATGCCGCTTGGGGAGGAGCTTGAAAATTTGTGGAACTATCCATTCGTCCTAACGATACTTTATCTTCCAATTTGTTTTCCTAATTTCAAGATGTTAGGTCTGAAGCTTGATACCCTTATAATCGGTCACAATTGTTGCATTATTATTAATTATTGTTAAAAAGGGTGTAAACAATTCTGACCAGAAGATACATGTATAGCATTTTAACTGGATATGTGTTCTCTATGCACGAAACATGCGGTAGATTACGCTAAAGGCCTAAAATGCGGTGATTATTGTTCAAAAAGCCTAGTATTAAAGACATTCAGATTTTAATTAATCTGAGAAAAAGGAAATTCCTAATAGCAGCCTCAATTTTACTGAAGCTGTTCGTAAATTGTAATGAAAGATGCCCAAAAAATACAATCTATGATTCGAGAGGAAGATATAACTACACAATGATTTCGTAGGGAGGCGACATTTTACAGCCACGTTATAACCTCTAAACACCGATTGTAGTAAGTTAAACTAATCTCAGGAAACAAAACTTGGTTTTCTATTTGGTTGGTATTTATGTTATATGTCTAAATACGTAAATGACATATTATACAACTATTTAAAGGAGTCGATTTAACCAAGTGATAACAACATGAATCATGGCATATCAGCACAACAAAAAACATGAAATGTGAATATGCAAGATATGTCATTTACAAATCTCATAAAAACAAGAATCCCAAAACCTAACAATTCCCAACCCAGTCTTTATCGACTTTATCCTCACATTTGTTATGTTTTATGTAATATTTCTTGGGAAATGTTATATGGCCTTTATTCGGAACTGCGGGAAAAACACGTCCTGTTTCCAAGAAAAAGTAAATGGAAAATGTACATTTATAATTTTATGGTGCAAACGTAATATTAATGTCATTTCTTTCACAATGAAGCTTAAAATATCACGGAAATAAATTCATCAGTTCTGACATAATTTAACAGCAGGTAATGAAGCCACACTATTTTTCTTATAACCATACGCGCACCAATCCATGCTCAAAGCAGTGCGCTTGTCAGTCAAAGATTGGTTTGATCGTTGGTTGGTTTGTTGTTTTGGTTGTTTGGTTAGTTGTTTTTTTGGTTTGGTTGTTGTTTGGTTGTTTAGTTAGTTTGTTTTGGCTTGGTTGTTGTTTGGTTGTTTGGTTAGTTGTTAGTTTGCAATTTGGTGGTTGGTTTGGTGGTTTGGTTTGTTGTGGTTTGTTATTTGGTTGGTTGGTTTGTTTTTTGATTTGTTTGTTTGTTATTTGATTTGTTTGTTGACTGGTTAGTGGTCAAATAAAGAGTCTGGTGTTGTAACCACTGAACTATTGTTGGGCGGATGTACGATAAAAGGTACGAATAAATCATGTTAAGATGCAAGAAAGCTGATCTTGGTCGAGAAAAACAATTTCATATAAATATTTGGTTTTAATAAAGTAAGGCTAGTGATAACCAAGTTACCCCCTTTTATTAGCCCAAATGGTCTCTGGTAAAGGAGACACGTTGTACGTTGCGGTTCCATTAGTCGGTACAGATATAAAATTGTGAGTCGTTTTTTCCAAATAGTGATTATATCATTCAAAGTTCAATGTGTTTTGACCGCTAATGCATTTGTGGCTTTATTTATTTCAGATAGGTTTCAGTCGTGAAGTACGGTTGTTTGATGTTATTGTTGTTTTGTTCTTAAAGTCCGACATAGACGTTCAATTTGCCTAAATCTTGGGGGTTTCTTTTGAGTGCAATTCAACAGCTGCACAAGAAGAAGCACCAAACTTAATATATTTTTGTTACCCACCAAATTGATATTTTGCAGTCGTATATGTTCTGAAATTATAACGTCTACAATTTACAGTAAGCCATAACATCCAACCGTTTTGAAAGGAGTGAATTTTTTTTAACAATATCAACTCAAGGACAAAACATTATGGTACATGTTTCAGTTTTAATAATCAGAGTCGATCGGGTAGATAAATATTTTTACAGACACTACTGTGCTTCCAAGATAAAATGGGCAACTGGCAAACATAATG
>Ga0224511_10001229_pt1 | contig 14991 bp, 5 predicted proteins | sample SF_May12_sed_USG_2_FD_169988 | JGI IMG/M metagenome (GOLD analysis project Ga0224511, IMG submission 169988) | Sediment microbial communities from San Francisco Bay, California, United States - SF_May12_sed_USGS_8_1 | ecosystem: Environmental > Aquatic > Marine > Sediment | place: USA...
CAAAAACAAAAGAAGAATGTGTTTTCTGCACACTCACACTCTGATTGTTTAATTAGGGAGTACATTTACTCCCTGGGTTTGAAATTAGGGAGTACGTTACCCCCTAACTCTTAAAGGAGAGAGTACAGTTACCCCCTAGAAAAAATAATTATCTGGAGCCCTGAACAACAACAAAACAAACATAAAAAAGCACACATAAAATATTTGCCAGAGCCGGGAATTGAAGCCGAGACCTTTGATACCGCAGTCTGGAGCGTTACCTCTCGGCCACAGAGTCAACTGAACATTGATTGCAGTCTGAACATATCTATTGCAGTCAAGCCATTACACTGTTTTAACGTAATGGGTCGAAACACAAACAAACACACTTTTGTCAACAAAGTCATTTATTATGTTATATTTAAATATGCATGAATAACTATAGTTGGCAGTTTCTCATATTTACTGGAGTAGGACTCACTGCTTAAGTATCGTTTAGAAGTAAGATGAAAACAATTCTGGTCAAAAGATACAGGCATAGCATCTTTAAGTGATAAATCAACCTTTGTAAAAGGAATGTAGTCAAGTTATGATAAAATATCATTAGACGATGCAATTTATTTAGACTGTAGAAGAATGTCGTTATCTTTCTTTCATAAAGTTCCACCTTAGTACAGATTGTGCGACCGATGTGTTGTTTATCAGTAAGCATCTGGTTATATAAAGTTCTGAAAACGTGCGCTTTCGTACTTGGACCACTACAATTGGTATGAATCTTATATAACAATGTGCTCGTATCTAGCTCATCACGTGTTTCCACACTTTAACAACTATCAACCATTATTATGTTGCATTCATTGTTTAATTTCTTTAAAAAATAATCAGTGACGGTTACATGATTTGATTTTACGGGGGGGGGGAGGGGGGGCGTGACTTTGTCAATGGGGTGGGGTGGGTAGAAAATAATTGAGTGATGAAGGTTGAAGTATAAGTTATTAATATTTATAGTTACATTATTTAAAGTTATTTATTTATGTTTTGACCATAATCTTATGAAAAGTAGGTTATAAATACTACACTGCTCAAAGCAATTAAAGGATCACTTATTGTATCGACTCTTCGGTAACAATGCTTGTAAGTACATGTGTAGGACTCGTTGCGATTTATCAATACCAACTTTGTACGATTACACAGGGGTAAAATAACCGGTTTTCTACTGAGGAAGCTCGTGTAAATTGAGACTACACACATCGTCACTATAAATGGCCAGGTCTTTTGTATGGGTGGTCTATAGCGAACATCTGTTATTGTGGTCAGAATTAAATTTCCTTGGTGTTTTGTTGGTCTTTATGTGCTCATTTACTCATGCAATGGTGTTAAATCCAACTGAGGTAGCAATAGCGGTACAAATGCTCCTGGACGGACACTCACAGCGTGAAGTGGCTAGGATAGCGGGCGTGTCACAAAGCGTGGTTGCACAGACGTGGAGACGATACCAGAAGACAGGACAGTTTACAAGACGCCCGGGGCAAGGTCGTCCGCGTTGTACAACCGATGCTGACGAACGCTATTTACGGTTGTTAGCGTTACGGAACCGAAGAGGCACTGCTACACGGTTCCAAACAGAGTTCCAGCTAGCCACGGGACAGCGAGTATCTACCCCAACCATCCGCAATAGACTCCACAATGACACGATGAATGCCAGACGTCCAGCAACTGGCCCGATTTTGACACGTGCTCACCGTATTCAGAGACTAGAATTTACCGAGAACCACCCTAACTGGGAAATGCGTGATTGGGAGTCTGTGTTGTTCACAAATGAGAGTAGATTCCATTTGTCGTCATGTGATTAGCGTGGTGTGTGGAGATGACCAGGCGAACGGTATGCAGACTGTACCATTATGGAACACGATCGGTATGAGGTGGCTCAATTATGGTTTGGGTGGAATTTGTTTAGCAGGACGCACGGACCTCTACGTGTTTGACCAATGGACATTTCAGGTATAGGGGTGACATTTTAGCACCAATTGTGAGGCCATTTGCTAGAAATATAGGTGACAATTTCATTTTGAAATAAGATAATGCCCGGCCACATACTGCTAGGCTTGTCATGTACTACCTTAATCAGTAGAGTATCGACGTATTGGATTGACTCGTTCGTTCGCCGGACTTTAATCCTATAGAACTTGTCTGGGACTATGTGGATAGTACAGTCTTAACCGCACCTTACTGAGGTCTAGTTCTGCAGTTCTTCCTCCATCGTCAGCTTACCGATGTTCAGTGTATTTGGCCTTCTTCCTCTCATAGGCCTCTTCACATCTCGTCTCCCAAGGTACTGTCAACTCGATAACAACGAGCTTCTTCCCTGTCTCGGACCACAGTTCAATGTCTGGTCTCAAGTTGGTCTGGACGATACCCGGGAACACGAGCTTTTTTCCTAGGTCGACTGCCATATTCGATCCTGTGGCGCCAAGGATTGATTTCTTCTGTGAAGCTTCTGTCTTCGCAGTTTCACCCGGTCTCACAAAGTTGATGTGGCCTGCCTGTGAGTTACTTCTGCGTGGCTTCTTCTCCCCTTCCAGCCAATCGGCAACCTTTCTGAGGACGTTGTCGTGTCGCCAGCGATATCTGCCCTGCGTCAGTGCTGTGGAACAAGAAGATAAAACGTGTTCCAGAGTGCCTGGTCTCTTGCACAGACTGCATGTTGGGCCTGTGATAAGTCCCCATCGGCAGAGGTTAGCTGGAGATGGCAATAGGTCATGAACTGACCTGTGGAGGAAGGATAGACGAAGTGGTTCATACTTCCAAATGTCTTCCCAGGTCAGCTTCCTGTCCATGGTTTCCCGTGTTGTCCATGCTCCCTGCGCACCCATCTCTACCGCTCTGGCCTGTCTCTTGTTCTCCTCTTCCTTCCGTACTTCTGACTGTATCATGGCTTACCTCTCAGTCGGGTTGGCTTGGCTCCATAGGAGTGTCTTGGTCGCACCAATACCTTGTCGTCCGACAGCCGTTACACCGACGATGTCCTTGTGCATGAGAGAGCTCTCCGCCTGGCTGACCGTCTCTTTCGCTGACCACTTTCTTCCAGTACGGGTAACGATCCCTGCTTCCCGGATCTGCTTATCTGGGGAGTCTCTTAGGGTAAGCACCAGTCTTGTCTTCGCAGTCTTGAATTCTTCTACCAGTGAAGAAAGTGGGAGATGAAGTTTGTTGGTTTTCCCGTACAGTACATTCTCTCTAGGGCTTCTATTGTTGAGCTGGGTACCTCGTACAGCATCATTGGCCAGATCAGCCTTGGAAGTAAAGCATGCTGGTACAGCCAGGCTTTGAACTTCCCAGGTAGGTTGCTTCGGTATATCTTCTTCAGCCCGTCTTCTACCTGGTTCTCTAGCTTCTTGAGGTTGTCCTTGTCTGCTAGGACGGCATCAAACCACTTCCCAAGGCACTTGATTGGATTCTTCGTGATGGGTGGGATCTCCTCGTTCTGTATTCGGAGCACGAATCTGTCTGTTGTCTTGCCTTTCTTGATAATGAGGGACCTGGACTTTACGGCCTTGAACTTCATTCGGGCCCATGAAGCGACATCTGTCAGGGCTGTCAACATCCATCTAGTCTGGACGTGTGTTGGTTTCGTCAACGTGAGGTCATCCATGAAGCCTCGGCTGGATTGGAGATAGATACCTGACTCTGTCTTTGGTCCGCGGGTCCCTCTAATGGCAGCATTGATGAGCAGATTTATCCCCATGACGAAGAGTATCGCAGAGACAGTGCATCAGGTGACTATACCTTTCTCCAACTTCTGCCACTTCGTCAACTGGTCACCAACAGAAAACCGAAGCTTGATGCCGTCAAGGTAGCTGGTGATGATTTTCTGGACATGGTTGTCGACGTGGTAGTGTTGGAGGGCTGTATAGATCAGTTGATGGGGAATAGATCCGTATGCGTTGGCAAGATCGAGCCAAACTACTGTCAAGTATTTCTTCCCCGTCTTCGCCTCTTGGATTAGTTGGGTGATGGCGCTGGTGTGCTCTACACAACCGGAGAAACCAGGTACTCCACCCTTCTGGACTGAAGTGTTGATGTACGCGTTGGTCGTCAGAAAAGAGGATAGCGAAGAATATCTTCCCCTCGACATTTAGTAGCGAGATGGTCCGGAACTGGTTGACGGTCTTGGAGTTCCTTTCCTTGGGCATGAATATTCCCTCTGCTTCCTTCCAGGCTTCAGGTACTTCCCCTTTCCTTCAAACCACCTTGAGGAATCTCCACAGACTCTTCAGTAGGAGTGGGCACATCTTGTACACTTTGTAAGGGATGGCGTTAGGACCAGGAGCAGAGCCCCATCGAGCCTTCTTGACGACGTATTTCACCTCTCCCAGTGTCGGTTCAGTGGTTACTAGTTGCATCTCTGGTGGTAAGGCAGGATCTATCCGGTCACAGTCCCAAGCGTCTTCTCTGTTGACATCTGAATGCGTATCATATAGGTACTTCTTAACCTCTTCTAGTGGGGTCTCTAATGTTCCTGAACGCTCCATGTCAAGCAGAGTCTTCGCGAACTTGTATGGGTTGGCTGTGAACGCAGCTCTCTTTTGTGCTCGCTCCCTGGCTTTTCTCCTCGTGTTCTCGGCTCGCCGCAGAGACTTCAGCTGTGTACGCAGTGTGTCACGTAGTTGGGACAGGCCAAGGCGCTGCACTGTTGAGCTGTTTCGATACTGCTTCTTCAGCTGTCTGATTTCTCTTCTCATGTTCTCTATGCGGTGTTGCCTCCGGTTAGGCTTTGGAGCCTCCTTGCGTTTCTTGGCTTCTTCAATCCCAAACCTCTCCTTTGCTACAGAGTAGACAAGGGTAGTAAGGGTGTGTAGCTTCCGGTGTACTGGACCTTGTATGGATGTTTCGAGGATGATGTCTAGGTCTTCGTCAAACTGTTTCCATGGTGCCTTTTCGGATGCCTTGGTCCACTTGATCTTGGGTGGTCTTGTGGTAGGCATTGGGCGTGGTCTGTCAGGGATGGCCTGTGGTTGGCTGCTAGTGTCCTGCGAGTAGTTCAGTAACTCTAGGAGGGGTCGTCTTCATCCATCACTGGATCCTGGGTGACATCATGCGCTGTCTCTTGAGCGGAGAGTTCATCAGTACTGTGGGTAGTCTCCTGGCTGGAGTACTCCCGCGTCTCACTAGCCATACTGGCTATGCGCTGCTCATGTGGCCTCACGCGCTGGCAACCAGACTTCCCTTGGTGAATGCGTAAACCTCGTTGGTTTTTGCAGACTATGCCACAAGGGCAAGTTACTGTCCCTGGTGTTGAGTTCGTAGTCGATTAGGCAGGCCGTGTCGATTCCATAAAATCCGTCCACGTGAGTCTTTCATCCCCCCCTCTCAGAAGACTCTGGGGGTGTCTTTCATTATTGGAGTCTGTAGCTTGTCTGTGGGTGTCTTCTCACGGAGACTGCACGTCGGGATGCTACCCCTAGTGCCCCGGTTCCAGTCTGTTCCTGGGGTCAACTGTCTCTCCAGTGTCACCAATCTATTCCTGGTTGCCATCTAGTCTTTCCTAGAAGTCACTAGTAAACCAGATGGTCAATGTGGATAATACAGTCTTAACCGCACCTTACTGAGGTCTGGTTCTTGACTGCAGATCTCCCTCCATCGTCAGCTTGGTGCCCGCCAGATGTTTCGGCCCTTATCCAAGTACAACTGTAATGGCGGGTGGGCCCACCGACTTACGGTGTGGAGGTTGATCGCATCCAGCTTGTCTCCTCGCGTCGTAGCCACAGCCAGCTAGACGCCTGCTCTGCAGCCTGGCTCATCTTCTAGATTGCCCGGCGCCTGTCTCTACCAGTGGTGCCAACAGCTGTCATCAATCTGCATACAGATTGCGCACAGAACCCTCTAGCGCCTACTTCGATAGGAAAAAGCCATGTCCGCCAACCTCGGTGTCGGCACTGCTCAAGTAGTTCAGTGTACATGGCGTTCTTCCTCTCATAGGCCTCTTCACATCTCATCTCCAAATGTACTGTCAACTCCATGACAACGAGCTTCTTCCCTGTCTCGGACCACAGTACAATGTATGGTCTCAAGTTGGTCTGGACGATACCCGGGAACACGAGCTTTTTTCCTAGGTCGACTGCCATATTCCATCCTGTGGCGCCGTCAAGGATTGATTTCTTCTGTGAAGCTTCTGTCTTCGCAGTTTCACCCGTTCTCACAAAGTTGATGTGGCCTGCCTGTGAGTTACGTCTGCGTGGCTTCTTCTTCTCCCCTTCCAGCCAATCGGCAACCTTTCTGAGGACGTTGTCGTGTCGCCAGTGATATCTGCCCTGCGTCAGTGCTGTGGAACAAGAAGATAGAACCTGTTCCAGAGTGTCTGTTCTCTTGCACAGACTGCATGTTGGGTCTGTGGTAAGTCCCCATCGGCAGAGGTTAGCTGGAGATGGCAAGAGGTCATGAACTGACCTGTGGAGGAAGGATAGACGAAGTGGTTCATACTTCCAAATATCTTCCCAGGTCAGCTTCCTGTCCATGGTTTCCCATGTTGTCCATGCTCCCTGCGCACCCATCTCTACCGATCTGGCCTGTCTCTTGTTCTCCTCTTCCTTCCGTACTTCTGACTGTATCAGGGCTCGCCTCTCAGTCTGGTTGGCTTGGCTCCATAGGAGTGTCTTGGTCGCACTAATACCTTGTCGTCCGACAGCCGTTACACCGACGATGTCCTTGTGCATGAGAGAGCTCTCCGCCTGGCTGACCGTTTCTGTCGCCGACCACTTTCTTCCAGTACGGGTAACGACCCCCTGCTTTCCGGATCTGCTTATCTGGGGAGTCTCTTAGGGTAAGCATCAGTGTTGTCTTCGCTACATTTATAGACAGAGATGGGTGCGCAGGGAGCATGGACAACATGGGAAACCATGGACAGGAAGCTGACCTGGGAAGACATTTGGAAGTATAAACCACTTCGTCTATCCTTCCTCCTCAGGTCAGTTCATGACCTCTTGCCATCACAACGACAAAATCGGCCAATCACTCTAACAGACCTTACAAAAGCACTTATCCTGGAGTGGAATGGGCTGCCCCAAGAGTTGATCGCTACCTTAATAAGGAGTATGCCCAGCCGGTGCCGTGAGTGTTGTGATAGACGAGAGGGACGTACACATTACTAACAGACATTATTTGGGTCTGTTTGATCTTTATAACGAACGGTTTTAGTGACTAAGCTTGCTGGTGCAATTTTCTTTTAACTGTTCCTAAATGCATATTCATCTGTTTCTATGTATTTTTCAACGTTGTTCATTATACTGTTGCTGTTTAGTCGTGAATATATAGCGATTGTATGTTTCACATCGCTGGTTTTGTTATTTTTTTCAAAATGACCCTTCTAGTTTAAAATATGCATATGATCTATTAATTGTTTTGATCAGTGTATATCGCGATCGAAGCGAGGGGAAAACGAAACAATTCAGCATTTGGGGCATAAAACCACAGGTCCGCGGCTGTTGGGAGGGGGGCGCCGTGGGCGCTAACCCCTGGATCCGCTAGTGAAATAATATAAAAGATAAAACATTATTCCTATAATATGTCATCAAGTACATAAAGTGTAATAATTCTTACACTATTTCAAACCTTTTGGAATCTCACTTTTTAAAGAGCCAATATGGATTGTGTGTGTTTGTGCAATAACCATTAGAATCTTACCAAAAAGCTTCTTTCTTCTTCAATGTAATCATGAGATAATCAATAATTTAAATTTTCAATCATTTATATCATTGATATGATTTAATGTTATCAATAAATTTTCGAAAATGGGATACCATTTGTATCTTAACAAGTGTATTGCAAATAGAAAGCACTTACCATAGAAGACCTAGAAAAAGAAGCCCTTTGGTTAAATTATTATATCAAAAATACTCGTTACCCACCAGCTCCAAAATGAAGTTCGCCTTGTTAATGCTGGCCGTGTTGCCGATTGTATTCTCAGCCCACATGTTCGAGAGATTTCTTGAGGAGGATATGTTAGGTTACAACTGTAAGTAAATATCCTCGCAGAATTCAAAGTAAGTAAATTGTCTTATGGGTACGACAGTTAAGATTTGACATTACTTGGAAGATCGTATATTGTTGTTTATTATACAGTTAAACTTCGGTACCGAGGTAGTGGTGATGATATTATAATATAGCTAGTCAGCTTTCTGCATGTTGTTATTAAGCCGAGGCTAATTGATGTTATTTATTTAGATCGACAACTTAAATCACAGTTAACGGGGAGATGATCGAAAGTAAAGTTGGATGGAATTGTCGAGAAGTTTATAACTATAAACTGACCTTTAACATACTTCGTTTCAAACAGCACCTGTTGAGAAGTTTATGTGAGGACGATATACTTGTACTGAAGTGTGTCAGGAACACTGCCATGTAAATTGTTTTAGTTGATGACTTGGTCGAGCAATTGCTTGACCAGTTAGGTGCCGGCGAGACGGTGCAGCAGTGTGAGAGTGTCTGTCCCCAGCTGGTAAACAAGATTGACACACGCAACACAACCATCACAGGAACCGTCTGCCACCATGCCTGCATGGTGTACGTAAAACCTGATTTTTTTTCTCAATAAAACCGAGGCTGCTATTTTATTCATGCCAGCGATGCTTTCTTAGGACTGTAAATTATATTTAGATTTATTTAAATTACAACAGCTTGTTTTTATTGCTTGTGTGGTGGCTGTAAAATGTCGCCCCGTATTCATCGTGTAATTATATTCTTCTTTAATTTGAAAAGGTACTCTAAAACTGTCGTTTAGTGTTTACATATCTAACAAATCTACATTGTACATACCTACGCTATCGGTTCTTAAATGCAATATTACTTTTGCAGGGTTCAGGTCCTTTCTCATACAGTTCAAGCGCGCCCCTAATATGCGGAGGATTGGCAGAATGGTGTGACTAAAGTTCTACTCCTATGATCATAAAATATTAAAATTACCTTCATGTCGTTTGATGTTTTCAAGAATATACGTAGATTAAGAGACATTGTGACATATTTACTGTGACTTGTCTATCCAAATGTTTTGCCGCTGCAGACTTTCGAGTATTTCCAATTGCTTAACACTTGACCACTATGGCACTATGATACAGTGCATTCGCAATAGACATGCGTCGAAGCTCGCATGTGTCAATTAAATATGTGACTGAATTGTTATTCTTATAAATATGATAATAAAATCATTAAATAGTAAAAAAATACTTTTTGTCGTTGTGATAATTACTGTTTATTCGTTAACAAATGTTAGTTGCCATAGTTTGAGTAAAACTGTTGCCACATTTCAGTGTAATTCAATGTAAATACCTTGGTTATATAACAAGAGAATAGAATGTATTAAATGTCCGAAATACTTTAAAATATATATAACTTCAAACAAGTTTATTAAAAAGCGAATACCAGTAATGTGAATAAAGGCATATTAAAGATGCTAGGTCTGTATCTTTATAATCGGTATCAAATATTGCAAGATATTAAGTATACTAAATGAGTTAACATTGCAAAAGGAATTGCAAAATTGTGTGCCAAATAATGTGCTTTTGGACAAAAAGTAAAAAACTCAACAACAACATAACAAAAAATCAAACTTCAAAACCCTTGCCGGAGCCGGGAATGGATAGTTCCACAATTTTTAAGCTCCTTCCCAAGCGGCATATTTTCTTTGATCTTGTGATAAGGTTTATCACAAACAGGGAGTATGCTTTCTTTTGTATTTTCTAGGTCAGGTTGTAAGCTGACAATATAATCCTAATCTATTGGATTAAAATTGACCATGTACAGTTATAAATGATTATGATTGACAGTTGTGGAACTGTCCATTGAACCCGGGACCTCTCGCACACAAAGCGGATGCGTTACCACTGCACCACCTAGTCAACTAAGTGTATCGATCGTAGTTAAGCTTTTTAACTGTTTCGACGCAATGGGTCAAAACGTAAATAAACAAAGACGAATTTGCGGGCCACACATTTTCAACAAATTCATTTTTTCTGTAATATTATTTACATGTTTGAATAACTATATTTGGCAGTTTCTCATATTTACGGGAGTAGCTTTCACTGTTTAAATATGGTTAAAATGTAAGATGTAAACAATTCTGACCTTAAAGATACAGGCATAGCATCTTTAAAGTATTTGTCAAGAAAATAGTCTCATACACACATTGCATCTTTGTTTTAATATATAAAAAAACTCGCATCAAACCTCTGTGCTATCCGCGCGTTGGCGCGCTTTGACCAGCTATATTATGGACATTGTGAGGAACATTGCATGGTTTTGAGCTTCTCTAGAAGCGGCAAACTTTCTCCGTGACGATTAATTCTAAACATTGAGTTATGGTTCATTTGGAGGAGTGGATATCGAACCTCGCCTAAGGCCACAGGCTATACTAATATAGCGTGCATGTTTATCATACCAGTTACTTCTTCGCTGGTATAATTTGTAACTTCATTTCGCATTTGAATCGTTTGAACATTCGTAACGTTTTTTCTACATGAGCATTTTGCTTTTCTATAAAAAAAAGGTTGAATGTTAAACCGAGCATTGTAGATGAATTAATTATATTCGTAATCTATAATTAGATGATGCCAGTTCTATAAACTGCAGGATAATTACGTAATATATATCTTTGTTAATTCTCCACCTTCCAGCAAATTGTGCGACCGATGTGTTCTTTATCAGTAAGCAACAGGTATATAAAGTTCCGAAAACGTATGTAGTAAAATATCTGATAGTACACGCTGCAAACGTGTTTCTTGCACTGTTTTACAAATTACAGATTGTTATAATTATCAATAGATTATATATATTTTGTGGTTGAATACTTATTATTTTGCAGTACGTGATTTTCTTAAATTTAAAGTCTTATGTGTAGCGTAGCTACATGTGAAAAATGTTTCTGCCTTAAACGCATGTGAAATAAACATCAGATTTTTTTAAAAACCTTTTTTTTTCTTTTATTTAATGCAAAGAGTGATTTAGGTAAAGTTCCTATAAATGCAAAATAAATGCAATTTGTGTTACCAGTTACTGTTCAAAAATAAGATATCGTTTTATCTTTCTATTTTTCGTACAAAAATATGTCATTCATTATAGAAAATATTGAATAATAAGTTACTACGGTAACATGGTTATTAAAAACAAGATGTGTTTTCCACCAGCTCCAGCATGAAGATTGCCCTGTTGTTCCTGGCCGTGTTGCCGTTTGTCTTCTTCGCCCACGTGGTCGAGGATAGATTCATCGTGGCCCTCCTCGGAGGATACGACAGTAAGTATAATTGCCCTCGGAGGATACGACAGTAAGTAAAGGTCCTCAAAGGATATGACAGTAAGTAATTGTCATTGGATGATACGACGGTAAAAAAAGGTCATCGGATTATACGACATTAAGTAAAGGTCCTCGGAGGAAACGACAGTTAAGTAAATGTCCTCCGAGTATAGGACATAACTAATTGTATTTGGAGGATACGACAGTAAGTAATGGTCCTCAAAGGATATGACAGTAAGTACAATGTAAATATCATCGGAGGATACGATAGTAAGTAAAGTCCTCGGAGGATATGAAAGTAAATAAGTGTCCTCGGAGGATACGAAGGTAAGTAATTGTTCTTGGAGAATACGACAGTAGGTAAAGGACCTCGGAAGATACGACATGGTTAAAAGTCCTTGGAGGATACGACAGTAAGTAAATTTCTTCGGAGGATAAGATAGTAAGTAATCGTCCTCAGAGGATACGACAGTAAGTAATTGTCCTCGAAGGACACGGCAGTAAGTCAAGGTTCTCGGATGATGCGACAGTAAGTAAAGGTTCTTGTAGGTACGGCTGAAATTAAATGTCCTTAGTGAATAAGTAAATGCAGTTATGACAGAAAATAAATTGTCTAATGGATATAACAGTATTGGCTTTACAGAGAGACAGTATGCAAATGGCATCATAGGAGAACACTACAGTAAGTCAACGCCATTGCCAACGACAGTAATCACATTTGCTAGGGGATATGACAGAAAGTAAACGTCTTTAGTGTATTCGACAGTTAGAACATGTCAACGTTGTAATATACGAGAGGAAGCAAACTTCATCATCGGAACACACGACAGAATGTATAAATTCAAAGAGGGATAAAACAGAGGAGAGCATAACGTTGGGATTGTCGGACTATTCAGTAAATATAGAACGACAAACAAACCATTAACTGATTACCATGTTGGCTTTTTTCTAGTTCTGGACCTGGCCCACCAGCTGATTGCCCAGTTCGGAACTGACGAGACAGAGGCGCAATGTGAACACAACTTCTGTCTTGAGCTGGTCAACAAGATTGACGGACACAACGCACTCTATTACCGGACTCCTATGTGCCGCTATTTGCAAGGAGTAAGTCAAACCTGGTTTTGTTTCTATAGAAATGTAATTTGCGCTCTAAAATGTTGTTATGCCTTTGTTGTTTTCCTATGAAAGTTTTTATTAATTACACTTTACTAAAATGTTTGTTAATGTAGTCATTATTTTACATTTGACATAAACGCCCTAACTGACTTTGATAAACAAGTAAGCATACATCTATTAGTAGTTTTTCATATAACGCATAATAAATTGTAGTAGTTTTACGTCATCACTGTTTAGTTATATTTTTCTGGTCCTTGGGATCATTGATTGTATGTTTGTTTACATTTAAAAATAGATTTCTGCTCATGCGCTAGGGGGCGTCAGTGGTGTGGCATCTTTAATTACCACTGATGAACAGTTTTTATAAAACCGAGGCTGCTATTTTCTCAAACAGGCCTTGTTTCCTGAGGGTTTTCCCTTTCATCAGTTAAATTACAACATAGATTATTGACCTATCCATCTAACATTCTTCTAGTATCTACAGGTATGTAATTCCCATGTGTTCCTATTGCAGAGCTCAGATCCTTTCTCAACACTACGTGACCACTCCTCCCCCAATTGGCGGAAAGTAAACACACTGTGGGATTAAATGTGTCACTTACATGTTTATAAAATAAATAAATGATCTTAAAGTCATTTGTGTCGTTTTGTTTTTCGCAGAGTAACTAATGTAAAAGGATAATGTTTATTATTTTTTTCCGAAAAAGTATTTCATGTACTGGAAGAAATATACATGTATTTATAAGTATAACATTGATATTTTGCCTGTCGTTTGTTCGTTGTTTTTCATCACTAGTTTATTGAAAATTATACCAATCGACTAACGCAGTACATTTCTCTAAATCAATTTGATTGGATACAGTCCTAAACGACTCATGCTGAAAGGCTCTTGTATAAGTTGATATGTATAAACATATTGCCACGTTTAGTTATTGTGGTGCCACAGTGTGAACAGGCGATAAGGTGCTTGTCTCGTTTTTATAAGGCCGCGGGTTAGTTAGTCGAAAAGATCGTCGATTTTGATTTTGCGTGCTTTATCATCAGTTAGAGCACGGTTGCGACTTGCGAATTCAGTGGCGTAATAATAAAGAGTCTAAGACCACTGGCCTGAGTGCAATAGCGACTGAACGGGAAGAGCGTAATTACCGGTAGTTGGTTTCTTCTATGTTAACATGAAGAAAAACTATGAGCGTATTAGAATTGTATATAATTCCTACTTAGAATAATACGTACATGCTAGATATTTTAAACGTTATTTCTAAATATATATGCTGTTAAACGCCACGTCTGTTTACAAGAAGCAAATGCATGGCTCTTCATAGTGTAAACACGTCCCAAATTTTACCACTATTATGACATATCTATAAAAGCATTGAAGACACGATTCGGCAATAGATAAGAAATGTATTTAAGGAAAAGAAATAACGTAATTATGGTCCTTAATCACACATACATCGCAAATTAGTCTACTAATTTTGAAGTAGACATTCGCAAAACGTCACGTTAACTTCTTTCAAAACTGTATTTGAACGCTTTCAATAGTGTTATAAGACTGGTACCCCATATATAGTTCCGATACGTATAAAATACTAGGTTTAAAGATTGAATCAATAGTGTTAGAAGACTAGTACTCCATACTTCCGATGCGTGTTAAATGCTAAATTTAAAGATTGAATCGAATAGTTTGAAATCTTCATGGTGGCAAAACATCCAAAATACATCTTATCTAAATGTGGATCCCATTGCTTTCCTTGTCTGTTTTGCAAGCGTATCTTTAGGGCTTGGTGTGACATACAATCTAAAGTATTTGTAAAATGAGACAAATTCAAAAGGTCTTATACTAAATTTGTAACTACTTAGTGGTCCACCATTACGAAATACCATAATCTTTGATATATAAAGATTTAACTTCATATTCGTAGATTTTATATAATTCACTTTATTTTATCAATTTGGTTCTGTACATTGTAGTTTTCAAGCCGTTTTAGCAACAGTTTTTTATATTATTTTTAAGTAAGTGACCATGTTATGGAACAAAGGTCTCACAACAATTCAAATAACTCGATGTTTTAAGGAAAATACTTTAAAGTTGTGTAATGGTGTTAATAGAAGATTGTCAACGTGTTTTGATAACAACAAAGCGCTACTGAATTACATGATAAATTCGGCTGTTGGTCTCGACTTTGAAACAAACTTCAGAAAGTGGTCGTCAGCTTTGAAGCAGTGTTAAACATCGGAATTTGAGAATTTTAGTTTGAAATAGACAGTCTAATCTGTTTGATTAGTTTTTATTTATGTTACATTTAAAATTGTATTAAAGGGACCTTAGAACTTTAGAAAAAAAATATGCAAAAATCCATTGTGAATGGGTAAACGGTCAGAAATCAAGAGCTCAATATTTATGAGCGCGCTCTCTCGCAAATAATTGTAACTTTTGATCTAAAATTGACACATCAATAATATGTTGTGAACAATTGACTAATAATTATACATACACAAAATATACCTGATTACAAGGGTTTGTTCAGGCCTGCGCATTTCACTAGCGGATCCAGGGGGCGCACCCGGCGCCCCCCCCCCCCCCCCCCCCCCCCCCCCCCGCGTTTTTTTTTTCC
>Ga0224511_10001230_pt1 | contig 14986 bp, 10 predicted proteins | sample SF_May12_sed_USG_2_FD_169988 | JGI IMG/M metagenome (GOLD analysis project Ga0224511, IMG submission 169988) | Sediment microbial communities from San Francisco Bay, California, United States - SF_May12_sed_USGS_8_1 | ecosystem: Environmental > Aquatic > Marine > Sediment | place: USA...
TTCACCTCGGTATTTGAGTTAGTCGGAGGTGAGAAGTTGCCACAAAAAGCTCAGTACACAAACCGAGACCAACCTTCAACTATACTGGTGAGTTTTCAGTTTACTACCAGTCACATTGTCACCCTCTCTGTCCTCCCATGTAAAAAACAGGTGACTATATACTGTAAGGTGGTTTGGTAGCTAGGTTTTTAGTGCGCTGAAAGTATCAGGATTGTTTCAACTTAAAAGTATCTGCTAGACGGGTTGAGTACAGTCTACCTACTCTAGATTTATTACATATTTATTTTATTATGTATTATATTATTAAATTCAAATTGAAATAGGAAGAACATGTCAGTAGAGCAGCAGACAGCTGGCGGAGAAATCTGACCGAATCGCTAATTTGGGAAAGAGGTTGCCCTAGGTCACAACGGAAGACCCAGATTTGGATTTTTGAGAATTAGTGAATGACTGTCGTTCAGGATAGGAGAAAGGAGCGCTGCCTATGACAACGATAATTGAAGTTACATTGGTTTTCCAAAATTTGGATATTTAATTGGTGTAATAGTGGTGTAAATCAGTCATGATAGCTCAGTGGGATAGCACACTGTCTGTCCTCCCTGTGGCCCGGGCTCAATTTCCAACCACGGTGGAGTATTCCAAGGGATTTTTCCCTGAAGGATCACTCTGCCAACCAGTCCTGAGCCAGCGGGGCAGAAAATGGCTTAATCTCCCCTAAATGACACCACACAACCTGTGGACAGCGAGCAGGAAGGCCGAAGTCCAACCACGGACAGACGATGGCTGATAGAAAAAAATAGTATTTATGGTTATTTAGCCTAATGTGGTTACTTTGAATATATTTACAGGATCTTCTGAACAGAATTGTGCTGATTAATCCAGCAGTTGATGATCAGAAGATTCACTTCCTGTTTAACTATGAGCAGTCACATCAGTTTGGCTTACGACTGCTCAACGTGCTTATATCATGCCTGGATACTCTGCTGCTACTGGATAGTCAGTTTAAAGTGCTGGATATGATGCTGGCTAGTCAGACAGGGGAAGATGTGTCGTCTGAGTAAGTGCTATTTATAGACATTGTACGTGTGCAGCAGTAAATCTATGGTGCTGGGTGCAATCATGGTTTGGTGGTTAGAATGCATGACTAGTGTCCAGCGAATTACGGGTTTGAATCCCAGAAAAGTCAATGATGCTGCAGTGACGTATGTCACTGGATGGTGACAGGAAAGGCATTTAACTTTAGCTCCATTCAACTATTCCCTGTTAAAGTTGGGAGAAAGCTCTACAAGACCTCACCCAGGGAAGATAATATGGAGTGTAAACAGAGAACAATGTCTCTGATGCCTCAGTTCAGATCGCTCCATAGGTTTATACAGGTTGAGATAAGAAAATAAGAAATACCTCTATGTTAGAATTACCTACTGGCTAGAGCACTTTACTCCAGGCGTGTGCTGGGTCAACCTCGGCTGCCGCTGTGAGTTTGAGCTTTTCACACTATAAGTCAACTGCGCGCATAGAAGAATGAAACCACCTAACAGTTCAAAGGATGGCTTACGAACTCTATTGGATTTTGCAATGTTTTAAGTTGAATCGGTGTTCAGATTGTTCTATGGGGCACTTTGAAATGAAAGATCATTCCTGTGGTTTCTTAGTGGGGAATTATCTTCTCTATGGTCACCAGTATTTGTTGCTGTCTATTAACCTGGCTGTGCCACTGATTTCAGAGAGAACATTGTGGTAGATCAGTTGAGTATGGAGAGGAACCATATCCTGGCTCGCGGCTTGGTGATTGGTGGACCTACAGAACGTATTCTACCTCCTCATACTCTTCCTGATGTAAGTACTGTATATTCCATTTAAATTTATGATATAAATTGGGATTCTTAGTAGGCCATAAAACGATATTCACCCTCTCCTGAATTGTCTTTTCTGTCCTTTCAATGGGCAGACAGCTCTTCAAAAGTTTGAAAAGGTCAGTAAAGCTTTTCATTATTAGCAGTGACATTGAATATCTGTGATTTAAAGTGTATCAGAGGTCGCATCAGACTCACCTTAGACGGTCGTTGAAAACATGTTGGGTGCGAGTCCAATAGAGGCACTCAGTACCTTCTCATAATGGATGCGGTTCACACCATTCCTTGTACCGGATCAAAGAGTATAACCTGGTTGTAGAATCGGACATCGACTCTGAGCTATCCTCTTATTCGGAGTTTTCCTCTCCCTAAACAGTACCTACCAAACCTCGCTGGAAAATCTGCTATGAAACAAGGTACGTTTCATTTTAAGTCTGCAAAATCATATCCTATTTTAAAAGTAATGAAACCTTATGACCTGATAAAGTCAAATAGCGGGATAGCTCAATGGCTAGAGTGGCTGGGTCAAGATCGAATGATCCCGAGTTCAAGCCCGAGTCATGCGGAGCACCCATTGTGAGTATGACCTCCTCACATAATTCTCGGCCCCTACCGCTCCAACAGACCTCAGGTTTAAGAGGTCCGTCAACTTGGATGGTCAAGTGCCTGTGTAGAACTTTAAAAAGATGTGGAGTGCTTCCTAATAAAGAATGAAACTCACCAAGCGCGTACGCGCGCGTATTTATCTGCTACACGCATATTGTTCGATCACGTGGCCATGAGTCTTCTCAGTACGCACGAGTACGCGCTGGATTCAACAGATTACACCTTGACCGCGACCTGTGCACTGATTATTGGAGGATGTTTTATGGGTCATCTAGCGAAGCCAGCTTTCGCCATTGGATTAGGGGAAAATTCAGCAATCGACGTCAAGTTTTACTTTTACCCACTGCAATGTCGCCGAAAGAGTTACTAATTGAGAAGACCTGTGGTTGACCAACGCTCTACAACCTTGCCTGCAAAATTATACAGCAATACTAACGTTCCAACAAGCAACCGATGAGCTGTCCATGAAGGGCCGCAAGAGCTAGGGGTTTCCCCACAACAACTGAACAAGTACTTGACAAGTACTTGACAAGTACTTGACAAGTACTTGACAAGTACTTGACAAGTACTTGACAAGTACTTGACAAGTACTTGACTAGTTTCTTGTTTTCATTTACTGAGATTACTCTTTTTGGACTTAGTGTTCCACTTGCCCATTAGTTTGTGATCAATTCTGTTCAATTCATTATCAACTAAACTTCCCTATGGGGCCTACTCAGTCTCTCATATCCTGCAATCGTCGTTCATTCTAATTATCTCCGATCTCTCGCTCGCGTGTACGCGCTATCGAGTAGGGTCTCCTTTTGTGAGAATTTGGAGTTGCGCACCCTTATAATTACGTGTCCATCGCGCTTGGTGAGTTTAGTGTGGGAGCGCAAAACTCCAAACACGTATAGGCATCACGCACATACGCGCTTGGTGAGTTTCATCGTTAACCTGTTGAGAGTTAACTCCCCTAGGATAACTCTTGTTAAAACCCACCGTTGCAGCATATTTGGAGACAGCTTGTAACTTTCGCCATTGTTTATTGCCTGTTGATAGTTCATAGTAAAGGGTCAGGTAAGAACAAACAACCACCTGCTCCGCTCATCAGTGATAAAAACTGTGTGCACACAGGTTCCCTTGCCGCACATTTCACTTGGATGTTTGTGTGTTTTGTTCCTAATTTTGTCTCACTGGAGCATCGGCCGGGCAGTCAGGGTGGGAAGAAGGACCATATTTCTTTACTCAATCCCATCCAAGCTGACTTTGGGTTTTGGCATCAGGAGAGTATCAACAAACAGTCTCCTAATGAAGCACCCTGGATAACGATGAGTCAAAAAGATTCAGTAGGCCAATTTTGGAATAGCCAAACACTGTCAGGATACGAAAGAAAGAAACAAATAGAGGAAGGCGTTGACCGCCACCAACAGCGATAATAGGTGATAGTCACATAGCCCTCACTGATTTGGGTATGGCTAAGCAGGGGTTTGTGACAGTGTGACTATGTAGTATAACTGTCACAAAACTAAACCTCGATAATACGTAATAATACAGTCTCATTTGTGTCGTTGTGATGCCAATCCTTTACTAAAACAGACACAGAGTGACTCAGTGATCCCAAATTTTTTTTCTCCGATTTCATTCTTGACATGTGCACTTGCTGGGCGCTCTCTATCTTCTTTCACTAAGCGGCATATACAAAAGTCGGGTTCTGATTGGATTTACATTATAGAATCAGCAAATTAGAACATTTGTTACGTTTATAGAAAATGAGTTGAGTAAGCTACTGAGTGAGACAAAGCAGACAACTCCGAATGCTGCATGGCTGGATAAATGTAAGAAGGCTTTCTGTCAGGTGCTCACATCCAAGCCGGATGCTGCAAAGGGAACAGGTTAGTCCACAAAACACAATTCATTGTTCCTCTGTGATTATTTCTACTCGAAGATATGGAAGTGTCACTGACTTACACGTGGTAGAGGGACCACTGGTTGATGAGACAACTCAATTCAGCAGTGCTTGGATTTAATGGTAATTCATTATGTGCCCACGTCCGCAGAACGCTTTTATAGATTGCGCACCCAAGCCTTGATCTTTATGACTAACTTCTCCATGCATACATATATTTGTGGATTAATCATGTGTGCTGGCTTCTACCATCACTTTAATTTGTTTGCAGTGCTACAAGAAACTGTAGAAAAGGTGGTTACAGCTATGGCCTCTATTCATGAGGAGGCCATGTTTTCTGCCCCTCACAGTGGTGAGTCGATCCCTCTCAGCCCCAGCATCAATTTGAATATAAATTATAGGTCAATTGAATAGTGGTCTGTCGATTTCCTCAACCCTGGGTTCAAACAAAAAGGTTGTGCAACTATTTATCACTGTACTCAGTTCTTTGTTTCTGTTTAAACTACGGGTGTCTATCAACTGGTTGAATAGTTATCATGGCTTGAAAAGGTCTTGGTTCGAACCCCAGTTGAACCATGATGTTTTTTGCTTAATTTCCTCTATAGAAAAGAAAAATAGTAATCAAGTAAACTTCTTGCAGACGGAACGGAGAGTGGCCTGAAGACTTATAAGCTGACCACGCTTCAGGAGCTTGGCGTAAAGAAGGCCATTCAATATGGAGTGCATCTGAAACTGATAACATCAACTCAGGAGGCCCAGGAAAATCTGAGCAAAGTCCTCCGTCAGAGTGGATTCTATCTCAAACAGCAGCAGAGACAGGTTTTGAGCATTAATCATATAGTACCTACATTATATGTCTGTGGGGATGACTTGGCTATTTGTTTGACCTCCAAAACCCAAAATCCCCTACCTCCAAAGCCCAGTACCCCTACCTCCAAAACCCTAACCCCTGCCTCAATATAATGCCTACATTATATGTCTGTGGGGATGACTTGGCTATTTGTTTGACCTCCAAAACCCAAAATCCCCTACCTCAAAAACCCTAAACCCCTACCTCCAAAGCCCTAACCCCTGCCTCAATATAATGCCTACATTAAATGTCTGTGGGGATGACTTGGCTATTTGTTTCCTAGATATCTCACCCATTATTATTAGTTTGGTGCTCCGATTTTTGTCAACTGTTGAGTCACAAGCTAGTCGAGTGACTGAAAATTAGAAATAGAGATATTAAAGATAGTCCAAACGTACAGGCCATAAATAAGATCTGCTCCAGAGAAGTCCTCTCCATTTTCTTGTAAGCCTTGTCATTTAGTAGTATGTCTCATGTGCCCGTGAACCATTTTAACTCTCCATAATCTTGCTCTGCTGTGCGATTTCTGTCCTCAAAATGAGAAAATAACTACAACAAAGTATTAGTGCAGTAATTCTAACAGCTGTCAGAATGAGTGTGTATGTGTAGTTTTGGAGTTGTGTTCTATCCGTACCATCCACTTCTGCACTCTGACTCATGTGTTTGATGATCCTGTTGACAGGTGGGCAGTAATCTACGGTCGCTCAGTCATAACTATGTTGGTTTTGATTGGTTTGTCGCCAGTATATTTCTACTCAACAGAGGAGCCAAAGACAAAACATGGAAGTAAGTGTGTAATTCATTAACTGTAAATATCAGCGAGTTGAACCGGAGACCCCAAAATCGTAATTATAACTGTTCCTGGAACTGTGACAACCGTATAGTCGTTCCCCCTACAGGATAATAGAGACCTTGCACAGAAGAGAACGACTTCGAAATGAGTACGGTTACGAGATTTGGGTTGTCGTAATGGTTTAGTAATGCGAGTCGGAAGTTGTTTACTCTGGTTAAAACGTTACCCGAGCCATCACAAGCCTTGTACTAAGCACTACTTGACAGTCCATTCAGAGGTATTCGTGAACAATAAACGAGATTGAATGATAGATGAGATGATAAGCGTCATATGTGATCCACTAGAGCTTTGATAATATGCAACAGATAGGAGTAACCAGAAGTCGTTAGAGTCGACGAGAAACGAGCACCTTTCTCGTAGGATTTCTATGACCAACTTCAAAGCAGACTACGTGATGCTAGAGCCCTCACAATAGTAGTCATTACGGAGTCGTTCTTCTGCGGAAGGTCTCTAATAACTCTATGGTGATATTATGAACTGGGGCTGGGTGTGCCCAACATTGCGACATCTCCCATCTCCCTATACCCAGTTATAGGGGTTTCGTGAAAATGAAAGAAATCAGGGAATTAACTTGGCAACAACCTCCTTTCCCAGGTTACTTCAGCTGTGGTCGACACTGTCTTCATCTGCCTATCTATGGACACAGAGAATGCACAGATCAGTTCATCTGCCCATGAACTTGTCATCCAGTGGCATATCACCCATTCTCTACTCATCATGTCATAACGTGGAGCTTCTACTACAAGTGGAACTACCGCTCGTTTACTCGGCGTTCCGAATGTCCGGTTTTACTGCATCGCAGGTAGATAGCCGAACGATTGTTTACCGGCTCAGTACCAGTTTCTCATTTCAGGAAATGGTTTCAAATTAATGGACGTAACAAGTTAGTTGTTGTTGTAATTGGTAGCTGAACCATTGTTAGCTGACTTATCCACCACTGCTCTCTTCGAGCAGCAGTTCTTCAAGAGTGACAAACCAGGCAACCATCTATAAATTGATTTCCACAGGGGTTTTTTCTGAAGATAACTCAGTTACATTGGTCTAGTTGGACTAACTGTTTCACAGCTTCTATGCTTGTGTTTTTTTAGATTTGCCATACCTGGATCAGACAGTGTTTCTGGAACTACCTAGACTGGTCAGAAATATGCCACTATCTCCTACTGTGCGTACTCCTGGGCATTGACTACCAAGTTTATATGTGTGTAGCTATACTGAAACACCTACAGGGAGATATCCTGCTTCATCAACAACATCAGGACCTCATCATCTTTCTCAGGGTAAGTCCTCGGGTAGAGGCTATTGAAAGTGAAGACCTTTTAGTAAGGTTATGACGGACACTACTTATGTAATATCATAGACATATATTTATAAACCTCAGGCGGGGTGTGCCTCTTTAAGCGCAAATATTCGACCAAGCCTTTTTTCAAAAATATTTATGCTAAGTTACTTTCTGCTCTGTGATTTCTCATCATAAGAGAATTTATTAATGGATTCCTTCCTGAAACTTACCTTCTTCTAATCCTAGCGTTTCTCTAATCTTCAGCTCTTTGCCCCGTCTTTTGGTTAGACCTGATAGTTGTAACTTGGCTCTCATTTTGGATTTTCCTTCGACAATATATGATGATTCCACTCCATGTGGATAACCAAGCTGAGATGAAATGAATGTTTTTATACATTTTCGTCTGTGATTGCAGAATAAAGGAGCAAAATTACTATAAAAAAAACACAAATTTATCTGCACATCCTGAGCCATTACTTGGTCTGACCTGTAGACATAAATTCATATGTCTAGGATATATCCCTACGCCATGGCTTCTCTCAGCAAAAAGCAAAAAGTTGACTTCCTGGCTGGGCACCTATAATTCACAACCCCCAGAAGGTGATGCCACTTTCTGTCCCACTCTGGAAGTTGTCTTCTCATGTTTATCATAAGAACTGCCCTTATTTATTTGCAGGAGAATCCCATTAAAGGATTTCGAGTGGGCGACAATTTGGAGTACATGCAGCAGCTAGAGAAAAGATTCCGGAAAACGATTCTATCAGATATGCTTAACCTCTCCAAACCATGATACTGCTAATAGGGAGAGTGCAAACTCCATTGAAATCTTCACCTGTAATACACGGTGATGCTCAACATCCATAGGCAGATCATAACTTTATATATATTATATGTCTATGTTGACAGCTTACTGCTGTTTGTAGGCTGATCTCTCCTATTGCGTTTATGAACCCCGTTTGTTGTTTTGACAGTATATTTTAAAGTAGTTAGTTTTTTGTTAGGGTAGGATGAAGATTTTTTTAACTTTGCACATTTTTCTTTATCACCATGTCTTTCTGTGATATTCTACTTATTCTTACAATCTAATTACAAATGCACATGATCTCTCTGTATATGGCCCAGTCATTCTCACTGAGTCCTACTGAGACCTTATCAAAAATAAATGAGTCGGTAACTGGCAGTTTCAGTTGCTGCTATTTCATCGGGACAACAGGGAGAAATGTCAGTGACCTGTCTGATATTCAAGGTCAGAACCATCGAGGCATGTTAGGAGAAGGTTGCTGACTGGTCTCAGTACACTGGTTGCTGTGTGCCTGCCAATCACTCACCTACAAAAAAAAGTATCTTACAGCCAGTTATCCTCGAACTGTAAAGGATAACTGTATGCTAACAGCACGCTACAGAAGGGCATAGCTGCCATACTTTAATGCCTAATAACAATGGTTCTGAGATCAGCTTGAATTCATACGTGTTTAAGCACTCGGCCATTGTGGAAATGTGATAATTTTCTCCAGATAAAGAAACTTTCTATAAAAGTCCAGATTTGAAGTCAGAGGGTAGTAATAAACCAGTGGCAGTAATCATAACTCAGAGCCTCTGGGCTCTGTCATAGCTACGACTAACTTTCGTGCTGATTGGTTAGTTAAAGGGCATTCTCAGGCTCTGTAGCTACATAACATATATTAAGCTATTACTAAAGAGTTAGGTTTATCATAAAGCATTTTTACCACAGGAAACCAGTTTGGTGAGAAATACTTAGGCTTTCCAGAGATTCAGGAACTATAGCTTTAACACCAATTGATCCCGTTGTGGTGTGTATACCCAACTACAGGTGTGGTGTGTATATCTAACTACAGGTGTGGTGTGTATACCTAACTACAGGTGTGGTGTGCATATCTAACTACAGGTGTGGTGTGTATACCTAACTACAGGTGTGGTGTGTATACCTAACTACAGGTGTGGTGTGTATACCTAACTACAGGTGTGGTGTGTATACCTAACTACAGGCGCAAGGCCTCAACCAATAACATGCCATGTCACCTGGCGATGCCTATAATTAGAGCCTCTAACAGTAAGACCTCTAGTATAAATGATTCTTTTTTTACCTGACAAGCTTTGCTGCAGTACCATACCAATCTACACAGTGAGCAGACAAACATGGGTTTCCTAGACCCACAAACCTTACAGCTCTCTGCCCCTATAGCACCCGTCTGGAAATAAACAAGTTGGAGGCTCAACACTCAACTTTAGCTGATCTCAACATAAATAAATAATTAAACTCCATTAGAGTGATATCTTAATAGTCACAATAGCTCAGTGGGAGAATGAGTGAATTTCACTGTCCGTCCTCTCCGTGGCCCAGGGTTTAATTCCCAGCCATGGCGGAGTATTTCAAGGGATTTTTCCCTGGCTGATCACACTCTGCCAACCCGTCCTGAGCCAGCGTGGCAGCAAAATACTGAATCTCCCAATGGCATCACACAACCTGTGGACATCGAAGAGAAAGGCCGAAGTTCAACCATGGGCAGATGATGGCCGAAAATGAATGAATGAGAGTGATATCAACATATCCAAACTCACCCTCTACAGTCTACAGTCATTGATCTGTGTCAGGCTTTTTAAAAAGCATGGGATGGTGTCAGGATACAAATACCAACGCACATGTCATTGCTGAATACCAAAACTGCTTGACCAGATTATAGAGATCTGGACTATTTGTTTGCATAAAATTGATCACTGACTCTTTTTTATGGCTAAATTTTGATCTAACGCAATAATCAGCTACCAGTTACAGTGCCAGACATCTTGCTAGGTTAACCATAGGTGTTGCATGCTGATATGAAAACACCTGGTTCTGACATAACAGTTGGATGAGAGATGTTTGCATCTCATAAACGTACATGTATCGATGAGGCAGTATTATCTCACATTTGGCAGGCATCTACATCGCCCTTTCTGCTCTATTGTATTGTTAACATTTCACTTTCCATTCGTTACGCAGTTTAACGTACACGGCAATAGTAAGATTTGGCGGGTAAGTGGTGCTTCAGGAATGCCTAGAGGAAACAAGTAATTATCTCACAGTAAGGAATAGCATGAACTCACCCCGATAGCGTATCCGGGCATCACCTTCGGGCTAAAGAACTCCGCATGTGTACTGGTTGGAATCATCACCATTCTGTTAGTCATGGCTGGTTGAAAGCTACCACCCTGGGTCATGTACACTCCTACAATACATTCATCACTCCGCATAGTTACAAAAAGAGCAAAACTTATTCAATATGGTGTCTTTCCCAACAGAATTTATTAAGCCATAATCCATTAGAGTTGGACGGGCTGCTGTTCTGGAACCCAAAGTTTCTTTTTACAACCGCGTTGATTTGAGATTTAGATTGAGTAAGCAGCTAGCAGGCCTGTTACAATCATTAATTCAAGTCACATTTTGGTCAACAGAGTTCATGCTTTAAATGGAAAGTGTCTTTTACGTATACCAAACCCGCCTCAAATTTGAATATGGCTTGATAAAAATTTCCTCTGAAAGTTTTGAGGTTCTGTACAATTTGGTGGTGCTGTATGTACCCTAGTATATAACTCTAAATTATAAAAGCTACAAGACAGAGTATTAACCACTGAAGCAGCTACAGTGATTTCAGAGCACCAAAAAAGACCATTGGCAAGAATAATCATGACTTGTTCCAGGTAGACGGGGAGTTGCCTCACCCTGATAGTATGCTCTTTGTTGTTGAGGCGTGGCGCTCCATGTATTATTATAGACCTTATTCACTGCAGGCTGCACCGTGGTAGTGGTGGTCACCATAGTAGCTGGCTTCTTTTCTTCCTTCACTCTCCTATACGATAGAAGACAGTACCCTTATAGAGCCCAGGGGCTTTATGACCATGTGACACAGTCAATAAAGCCATGAGCAGTCATTCCATAACACTATTGTGAGTGTCACTTTCAGATTTTCATGTATTCCGTCACTAATATAAGGCATTTATAGTAATCTGCCATGTGAAGTGAAAAAAAGGCTTGCTCAATCCAACCTCAAAACCCTCTGAGGTCTCTTGAGGGCTTTACTGTGCCTGAAAATGATGCATCCCTTCATAGGAACGCCCTGACACCCCTGTACTGTGTTAAGGTAATGAATAAGCTCTGCATGGCTACCCCAAGTACCAAGACTTTGAATGACTTTAGAGGGCTTCGCCATACTAGAATGACACACCTCGTTATGAGAACATCATTTCAACTATGTGTACTATAAAACTACAAGGGGGATAACCTCACCTGATAGTGTATCTCTCTACTTGCATTTTAGACTCCGTTGGCAATGGAAGAGCTCGTCTAGACTCAAACAGTTGCTTTGGTGTTAGCTCGCTTTTAGAACTCTCACTTTGACTTTGGCTCTCACGTAACTGGAATAAAAATAACCGAGCTTCTTAGTTTAAGAAGGTGTCTGTTGATTGGCCAATTGTAATTCAAAGCAGGCGGTGTGTACAGCACTATTTATGGTTGCTGCATTGGGAATGTTTGCTAGTGGGAAACCCTTTCGAGGTATGTGAAATTAATTAGCAAACGTTCTTATATATGTATACTTATGCGTATGTGCTTTTAACCGACTATAGATCATGCTGACTAGAGTCCAGACACAGCGCTGATGGTTTAAAAACAGCGAACAGTAGCCAGATTTACAACCTATTTTCAGTCAACCATACTTTAATGCTTCATAATCTAGGTTTCGATAACATGTGCAGTCCATCATCAAGGTGCATCAGTTGGTTCAATAGTGTAGTGGCTATCACGTCTGCTTCACACGCAGAAGGTCCTGGGTTCGAACCCCAGTTGAACCACATTTTTTACATTCGGATTAATGGGCCAGATTATCGCCATGGAAACTATGTTCAATTGCGGATGGCGGATGACGGATGACGCTGATGAAACATCAAAAATATATCACAAGCGATTACAGAGAGGATGAGACTACCGAATGCGGTTTGGAGTGAACGACTACCATTTCAACAAAACCCAATTCTAATGGTAACTACGGCTTTATGTAACAAATAATGATGAATTTAACGAAATCTAAAAGTTGGTTTGGTTCAACTGGGGTTTGAACCCAGAATCTTCTGCGTGTGAAGCAGACTTGATAACCACACACTATTGAATCAGTTAAAAGAAGGAGCTTTGACTATTATTGGTTCAGCAAACTTCTCGGATATTCAATGCATATCGCAGTATTAGACAACCATAATCATCTTCATTGAACAGGCTCGATGAATGACCGCTTATAAACCAAGCAAGAAACTCTCTCTCTCATACCCGAACTTACCTTGTTTCTATGAAGCACCGCTTGTTTGAGAGCGCACTGTATGATGGTTTCTGGAGAATTGCTATCAATTACGACTCCCTGTGCTGCAAATTGTACTGGTAATGTAATTGATTACGTCATAATGAGGCATCCGCCTATTGGAGATGAAAAGGGTGGCTGGGTTGCCTTCGGTATAAACAAATGAAATTAGTGACAAGCGCAAGACCTCTTGGTAATTAGAGGATCACTTTAAGAGAGAACAACTCCTGATTTTAGGTAACCATTGCGTTTGCCAGGTGATCTGGCTCCCCTCCTGCCCCACCATTGTCCTCTTTCTGAAGAGCAAGGTCAGTTGGCTTAGTTGGCTACCATTGTATTAACCAGGTGATCTGTTATTTATTGGCCATTCTTCCGGCATTTTAGGCGGAGATGACACAATGAGCATGTTATGATCCTGTCCCATCCTAATCCAGTCAGAAATGGCTGTATCTGCCATTTGCCAGTCTGTTTAAAATTCCCTTTCAGATATTCTAGATGGATTGTTCGCCTGAGACAGAAATCTTTGATTCTTTGAGATCAACCCATGTGACAATAATAAAATGCATGCTGGATTTATAGATAAATAGCTGTGAACAGGATCCAGCAAATGACTGAGTTTACTATACCAAGGTTTGTGAATCAACCACGCATTGGCTTCTGATGTTTTTGTGAATGGTCCACCCCAAGATCCCAGTTTGAAACACATTCATGACTTTCACAGTTATATTTGCCTATTTTTGTTCAATTGGGTTTCAAGCTTGAATTACATATGTGAGATTTGCTCTCAGAGTTTTACGCACCCACACGCGCGCGGGCACTTATGCACATACACACAGACATAGATAGATTGTGCGTAAGCAGGGTCTCACATGTGACTACGGTTTGACAGCTGACTCACTTGTAAGGTAGGCCTGTCCTTATCTAGTGACATACCTGAGGGTGATTTTCCTACTCCATCTATCCTCCGAGCTATAGGTCGTGGTGGCTTTCTCATCTCTGTTGGGGGTACTAGGCAGAACAAGGGGGCCTGAAACAACATAGCTCCAAGGTCAGGACGCAACTGCTGTAACATTTTTTATTTAATGAATTTGAACGGACTTGCATGATTTAAGTTGTCATATTTATTGCATTAAAATATAATTTTCCATTCAAGGTTAGATGAATGTGGTTTGAGTGGCAGCACATCCAGTTTAGATGAATATTACACAATAAGATCAGGGTAAAGGTTCATGCGATCAGACGATTTTAACAAGCACCAACATGGAGGCATCCAATTATGTAATATTAACAATTATATCAAACTCAATATTAAACAGAATCTTTATTTCTATTTTCTACAGTACCTGTGTCAACTGTGATGTTGAGCGCTCCAAATTTTCTTCTTTTTCTCTTTTACACAATGTTGAAGGGCGAGAATTCAAGCCAACATCCAGCGATGGCTCTTCCGCAAAGTGAATATTACATGATTCGAGTTTCTTTCTGCACGAATGAACGCTATCCGATATATTCTGTAAGCACTGAGCTATGATAGAATCATAATCAATCTTCAACTGACTTCCTTTGTCTTCGATAAGCTCGCTCGAGGAAGGATGAGTATGCTTCAACGGCGGTGGCGGCGGAAGACCTGTGGTCTTTCTCAACTTAGCGGAGGTAGTATGCGCTTCTTCAGAACTAGGAGTGTTATGCCGTTTGTTGTTGTTGATGTCTGGTTTCTCTCCCCTTGAATTTGTTGATTGTGTCGCGGTCATCTCATTCAGTAACTGTCTTCCCGTCAGTGACCCTGAAGAAGAAGGGTACGTAGTTTTTGTTGCGGTACCACGCAGGAAAATGATTTGTATATATCGCATCACCAGTCTAGGGTCAGATTTGATGGTACCAGTGTGTGGAACATAGATTTCACTGGTGCCATCACTCAGTACATCTGTATCTGATTGGTACGAGCTGTACTATTGTGACGTCATATAGTTACGTACTTTACACGTACCCAGCTAGACTACTGGTAAAATGATGGCTTACTGGATAGCCTACTGGGTTAGGGTTTAAGAATCACTGGTTTATTTCCTCATTTGGGGGTCATTTTGTTCTTTTATCTTAGTCAGATTTAGATCATAACATTCAATAGAGAGCCCCCCCTCCCACCCACACCCATAGAGTACGAGGCGTATCTCTGACCATCTTATCATCGATCTGGAAACGAGTAAAAGAAGATGGTCTTATCATGTGAGTGTGATCACTCCTTTCAGAAGAGGTTGCAGGAGATATTCAGATCTCTTTTAGGGATATTCAGTTTTTTAGCAATACTTGGTATACGA
>Ga0224511_10001231_pt1 | contig 14982 bp, 12 predicted proteins | sample SF_May12_sed_USG_2_FD_169988 | JGI IMG/M metagenome (GOLD analysis project Ga0224511, IMG submission 169988) | Sediment microbial communities from San Francisco Bay, California, United States - SF_May12_sed_USGS_8_1 | ecosystem: Environmental > Aquatic > Marine > Sediment | place: USA...
ACTCTGCTAAATGTCTCTCAACTATTCAACAAAACTTACAAACAAACTTGCTTAAAGTACAAACATGGTGTAACACTAACAACATGATAATAAACCCTACAAAAACAACATGCATGGTCATAGGCTCTTCACGTAAATTAAAACAAAATTGCAACCTAGCTCTGTCCATCAGTCAGTTTTGGAATACTAAGTATGTTAATTATTTGAATGAATGTTGTTTGATTGCTTTCTATGTTTTATTTTTAACAATTGTACATACATTTCACTTATGCTATGTGTATAATTATGTCTGTTTGCTTAAGTTTTTGTTGTGTGACTTTCATAACAATTTTATTATCTGATCAATTCTTCTATTGTTTTGTTGAAGACCTTGTTGTATATAAAAACGTTTCAATATTACATGCACTAAATGTTTTGTATTTGATATGTTTTTAACAAGCTATCTTCGTTAAATAAAGATTTTATTATTATTATTATTATTATTATTATTAATAATATGCATTTGTTATATTAGGAGTAAATAGGTGCGATTTTGCCAATAAAACACACAAAAAGAAGACATTTTTTATTTAATGTGAAGTTTACAACAATGTGGTAATGGTAGAAAACAACACTCCAGTGTATGCTAAACTCCTAGTCTTGCCAAATAATGTCCGCATGCCGTCCGCCCACTGAGCCATTTTTCTGAACGCTGTTTACGAACACGGGTATTCAGATACATGATACGGATATGCGGATCCGTATCCTAATACGGAACCGCGGAATAGCAGTCTAAGGCAGTGTAGACTTCCGAATTTAAGTAGTAATGCAAATGATCAACACTTCCTTTATTTAATCAGGTCCGAATATCGCTTTTGGGAAGCAAACTTTTCAACAACCGTTTGTGGCAAATCAGACGGCGCATCTAGCTGTAGATGGAAATACAGATTCCTCTGATGTCAGCAGATGTTACCGTGGGATACCTAAACAAAGTTCAACGTTTTTCTACTGCATGATAGATCTTATGGGTTACTACCGGGTAACCGGTATCAAGATATATAACCGGGAAAGAACACGTACGTAATTGTGATAATACGGCAGTACACTAAATGTCATTAAATCGTAACTTAAGGTAAAAGTAGTATAATGGATTCACATATTTGCTGTTAGGTAGAAGTTTAAAAAACTTTATTTTATTGAAATATATGTCATTTAGATCCACCACACCGCTTTTTACAGTATTTGCTGTTTTGATTTAATAAATGAGATTGAACGTTTTCATTATATGCATCTAAAATGGAGATAATAAGGTGTGAAAGTATTTCCCTCTAATTTGATTTAAGCAAATAAAGGTTACTTAAAAATACAGATTTGTATCATTCGTTTTACCTTTATAAAAGGCATTGTACACGAAATGTTTATTATTTTTTTGGATAACATGCATGTAGATCCAAAGATGACCAGACTCGATGTAATCCGTTTATCTTAACACTACAATATCACAGTGACAATTTAATCACAACCTAATTGCTACTAATATAACCTATGTCAGTGTTTGTGGTCAAAACTTTTGATATTTAAATGTATGGTCATAATATTGATCTACCAATATATTTGTGCGTATATCACTCTTCCAAGTGTTCTAAGAATGAATAATGCCAAACTTGGTATTTGGGTAGCTTATATGTCTATCAAGCAGCAGCAATTGCTGCCCAGATATTTGTAATGAAGGCCAAGTTTACTGAGGTTAAATAACTTGCGTCTGCTTAGACCTATTGACACTCATATTTGTATTTGGGTAGCTTATACCAAGATGCAACGTGGGATTGCTATCTTGGTGTTAGTATACAAGGTCAATTTCACTGAAGCTAAAATATTAAATTTATCTTTCATGTAATAACTTGAACTATTGACATTAAACTAACACTAAAAAACTGTATCAGTGCTTTTCACTTTTAAATTATAAGGTTACCTCAAATATCGACGTCAAACCACGTTGATGCGTGCTATTATGTTATTGAAACGTATACCAACATATTCATAACTAACTGTGCTTTGATGTTCGATAAAGTTTTGATTTATCAATTTAAATATGCGTAAAGTATTCCATTTTATACCACCAGACTAATAAAAAATTTTTGTTTAATGTTCGACAGTTTTAGATTTATCAGTTTAATAATAAAACAACTATTTCACTTAATATTAAGTGACAAGGTTGAAAAGTTGTTCAGTGTACTGTATCTGGAGCTTAATATATGACAATGCAACTAATGGCTCAGTCACAAATCATTTGCGATGCGTCGGCAATGCGTAAAACCCTGGAAAATCGAACAAAGTCCTGAGACAGATCTCACGATTTTGCATCAGTCGGAGGCGCCCTCCGGACGCCTGCGGCTTGTCGCAAATGTTTTAGGCATCGCCACACCCGTCGCAGTCCCAATCTTTGAAATTAAAATTGTACTATTGCTTGCAAGATTTTTCACCCATTTTGGTCACCTCAGACACAATCGCAGATGACCTACGATGCCCTCCGATTAATCGGAGGCGTCTGATTCTGTGTGAGATTGCAAATTCAGGTTGAGATCAAATGTCTGGAGGCGCCCTGCGACGAATCGTACGCTTTCTGTGATCGTCTCCGACGAATCGTACGGTGGAATCGTAGTTAATCGCCGTGTATATAAGGGCTCCTCCGACCGGATTGCTAAAAGTTTGAGACGCTCTTGCTGCGGGAGGCTGTGACAGGTAAAAAAAACCCTCATTTTAATTAAAGGAAAAGACGCTCGCAGATGTCGTCTCCAATCGCCTCCGATTGCATCGGAGGCCATCGGAGGCTAATCACACGATTTTTTCGACAAAACCTGGTCAAAACCCTCTAACAAATCTCAGACAATGTGGCTGCTCCACTTTTTTAGGATTATTGCTAGGATTGTTCAATGATTCTTTATTTTCTACGACGACCCCCGGCCAAAATTTATCCCCGACAGATCGCCGACATTGTGACTGAGCCATTAGGATTGCTACTTATACCCTTAGTTCATTTTGATCTATTAATACTTAACTCGGCATGTGTGTATCTTATATAAACAATACAGCTTGGAATTGATATTCACGTATATGGTATATGTTTATTTTGAAGTATTAAAACTAACTATCTGACGAGTGTGTTATTACAATGTTACTTGTATCAATTAAACTGATGAAAGGGATAGCCCTCAGAAAGTTAATTCTAAGTAAATAGTGATTTTTTCAATTTCGGATACTTTGCGGATACCTATAGGACCTACAGGATGTTTACACCAAAATGTAGATCGAATAGTAAGGAATATATGTATGGCATTTGCAAAAGTTAGAACTATGCTCTTAATTAACTTTTGGGGTAAAGCGGAAAACAATAGAGTGACAAAAGAGTGAGAAACATAACAATACAAAGGATCTATGGTAGAGGTTTATCCGGTGTAGCCGGTTGACCGTGAAAGTGACCATCGCTCACCAGTTAGTCGATTGTGATGGCCAGCAATTTCATGGACCTTCTAGTGAGCCCCTCCCAGCCACATAGACCTGTAGCGACAGCTGTAACACTACAAGATAATGAGCCGCTGTCTCCAATCTTACCTTTTGACTCGATCGATACAACGGAACTCACAAATGTACCCATTTTGTCTAGCGAGGTTACGTTTCCTACCATGATCGAGAGCAGATTTGAAAACTCGTTCGCACGGGAACAGAGCTTTATTAAACCGCGCAAATGAGAGCGAATCCGGAAGCAGTCAACCGATATGCAATCAACAGTTCTTTACATTGCTCGACGATATTCTAACTAACCTTCCGAAAGCAATATATATATAACAAAACTTGTTCAACTGTGCAAACGAAACGACGACGACATATGTCTGAATCGCAGTATACTATATAAACGTGCACAAGAAATCGAATTTTGCCCAATGGGATCGCTGATGCAACGCCGATCAACGGAGAACTAACGCAGCTATACAAAATACGCAAAATACTGCCATTGTCTCCAGAGCGTCTTGAATAACAAGGATGCCACGATTCTTGCCGACCTTTTTGCCAAACACAGATCTTCAAGTAAAAATAAACTGCTGAAGGACGACAACACGGAAATGAACATTGTACGAAACGTGCTAGCTATCGCGACGACAAAGATAAGCACACTTACAGAACAACTTGACAAAATAAATCAAAAACGCTTATCAGAACAAGAACCTTTAGAGAAGGTGCGCGCTAATCTGGCAGACATGAAAACCTACTGCGCTGATATGGTATGTGCTACAACTAAAAACCTGAGCTACGACATGACAATCGGAACTACTCGGCAAATTCCGACTTATCGGCGATCGTGCCTCGAATGTATCAGCTGAAAGGAAATGTCTAACCCAAAACGCTTACGCTGAAAAATAGTTCTTACGGAAACCTACGAAAGCCGTTCGGCGATTACGAACCAATCTGAACATCTTGAACAACGCGCAATCGGAACTACTCGACCAATTCCGCCTAACCGGCGATCGTGCAAAGAATAGCATGTATAGGATTCTTTACATAGATGGTGATGTCACTGTGTGCTAAGTAATCCCAAATCCAAGATGGCGCGCCCCTACGTACATCAGAGAGATGATGTGGTGTAGCCCACTGTCCGATGTGTTCAGATTGATGCACTTGATTCAAACACTAAAACTCGCAACTGACACTCTGAAAAAGAATCAATCAACTCTCTTGTGCCAAAAAACTATAAACATCAAAGAAAACACCAATTCGAATAGCATGCCTTCATAGCCGATTGTAATCAACCAATCCTCTCATAGTCCCGTCAGCCCTGAAAACCCAAAGGAAAGCAATGAAACCGCGATATCCGATGACTGTTACATAACGCCACCCCCGCCACAAGCACGGTCATATGCTCATGTGGTTAAAAATGCAACAAAACCGGCAAGCGAAAACATTTATGTCCGAATAACAGAACGCAGCGAAAAGTATACTTAACTAAATCAAAATACTACGCAGGCAAACAGCAGGCCAATCCAATGCAATCGTAACTATATTGACGATAAACAAAATGAAGAACCAATATTTCGAAGCGTTAGCTCAACGAAGACGCGCCGCTACTACGTCGGAGGTATATCGCAGAAATCCAACAGAAGTGGAATGCTTCGCTTACTCATAGAGAACAATATCCATCCTCAATCTCTACGACTCATAGACACTGGAAGAGATTCCCTCACAGCCAAGGTCACGGTGCACCAAGAAGAATGGGAAAGTATTGAGAATCGTCGCATTTGGCCAAGCAAAATGTACTGTAGACGGTGTTACTCAGAAATGGAATGGGAGTCAAGGTTATATACCACACTACAACAACTTAACATACGATGTGGACTTAAACAACATGGACACGGATATATAATCTGATCATCATTTACCTCATTATGTCATTGAACCAAACATATCTACCCGTGGCGCTATGTCATCAGCCTGGTAGTATAAGCAACATTTTCGACAAATTCAACATAGCTATTGCCATAATAACGGAACACAAACTAAAAGAACGCTCTAAAAGTTTTCTATCTACCATGCACACCAACTATAACGCTTACACGACGTGTGAGGAGTCTGACAGCCACTGTGGAAAAGGCGGCGTCAGCATATTATACAAACAATCGCTGTTTTTTTGCATAAAACACATCTTTATCCCAGACTGCAATCGTATTGCAGGAGTGAACCTGCACGTCGAAGACAGTTTCCCCATATTTCTGTTTGCGGTATATATGCCTTCACTAAACTACGAAATAGACGAGTACATCAACTGCATGATTCAGCTACAAGGCCTTAACGACAGTTACACAACGGAAGGCATCGTCCTGTTTTGTGAAGACCTTAACGCCAACATAACGGCCGATATGTACGATCAAAGGGCAACAACTTTACGCCACTTTCTACAAGCGAAAAAAACTAACAACCATAACAACCAGCAGCAAAACCCGGTACACGTTTAAACCCACATAAAATACTTGATTACATCATAGCAGGTGCTTGGCAATCCGACATCTTTACAAAAAAACGCTATATAATTCTAGATGACGACTGCGACACCGTTTCAGATCACCTTCCGCTGCTAACAGAAATTAAAATTCCTGTATCGCACTTTAAAGCCGATAACAAACAGTTTATCCTTCGGACCAAATGCTCCAAAATCAATTCTGAAAATTACAAGTTCAATGTTGAACACTATGCTGCTATGCATGAAAATATTAAAACTCTATATAAGCACATAATTAGCTCCATCAACCGCGCTTCTGCTGCACTTCCGGTTAGCAAATTCAACCCGCACACTAAACGGTACTGGAACGCCGCGGTGAAAGAAGCCCACAGCGCGCAAAGAGTCTGCAGAAAACAATGGCTAAAAGAAGGTAAATCAACCGGACCAACATCAGAAGCACACAAGAGCTATCGCGCCGCAAAATTTCACTTTAAGAAAGTGCAGAAAAATGCAATTTCTAAATGCAACACAGAGTTTTATAACGAGTTGAACACAAGCGCAACCTGCAATTTTGGCGCCTTATGCGACGCAAACAAAGTAAAGAAAAGAGCATAAACGAGATAAAAACTGAGAATAACACAACCAGAGATCCCATCCCAATAGCGAAAGCATTTCGCAATTATTATGAACATGTTTTTACACTTACAAACTTCCCTGGCCTAGATCTTAAATTTCAAAAAGAACTCGAAGAAAACTGAACGCATTTACGTACTCAAATGACTTTAGTGAAGACCAAATTCAAACACGATCTGAAGAAGAAAACGAAATTAACGAATTTAAAACCTAAAAACAAGAAAAGCACCCGGTGTCGACAACATAGTAAACGAGCATATCATATATGGTGGACAAGCGCTAAAATATTGTATGTCAGCAAGCTATTCACACTTATGATACAGTCATCTTACATACTACAAGGACTGATAATAGGGGTCATTATCCCAATACACAAACGCAATAAACCAATATCAGAATGTAAGGGTAATCGCCCTATAACTTTGCTGCCAATACTCTATAAATATAAAATGTTTGAAGGTATTTTCATAGTAAGCATCACGCCTGGTCCGCTGCAAACCGGAAATGCTTCCCAAACCACCTACAAAACGCCTAACAAAAACAAAAAGGTTCTTTGACCACTTCGTTTAACCTCCAAGAAACGATAGCCTCGAGCACCGAATACGGCTCCCCATCGTATGTTGCCCTACATGACACTTCCGGTGCCTTCGATAACGTCTACAAACTACACGAGTTTGGAATCAACGGCAAAGCATTTCGAACGCTGATCGACTGCTACACCAACTTATACATCAGAGCGCTTGTCAACGGTATTATGTCGGACCCATTTCCGGTACGCCAAGGCATCCGACAACGGGTTGTAATATCAACTTGGATGTACCTACTGTTAGTCGACAAGCTTCTATGGAACCTCGAGTCATCCAAAATGGGATTTAGCGTCGGACACCTCGAGACTGCCCAACCATGGCTGACGACATAACCCTCATTGCAAACAACAAAACGTCACTGCAAAATATGATTAATACCGTCACCTCATATGCAAACTCTTTGGGCTATCATCTAAACGAATCCAAATGTAAATGTCTCGTATTCAACGGAAACAGGAAAACCGCTAAAATAAACATTAATGGCACGATATTAACATCTTGCAACGCAGCTACTCATGTTGGCATAGAGCTTAACACAACAGTGAAGAGCGCAGCGGCGATTGATGCTAGGGTGAGAAAGGGCCGCAGTTCACTCTTCTCTCTCCTCACAATCAGAGACTCGCAGTATGACGTCAACCCTCTAGTCCTCGCAGACCTCGTACAGAAAATCACATTGCCAGTCGTCCTCTACGGCTCTGAACTATGGTCATCGATGACGCACAGTGACACTATGAAACTAGAAGTATGTTTTGCGAATTGCCGCAAAGCGTTGTCATAACGTCGGTAGACGTTCAAGGACTGACATGGTACTCAGTCTTACTGGTTGATATATCGGCACAGATGGAACAACGCAAACTTAACGTTTTTCACAAACTTTTAACTATGGACACATTGTCACTTTCGCATCAATTGCTTGATTATAGACTGAACCTGTTAATCCTTTGGGGCACCACGTCGCAAAGCGGACTTATACCCGACGCTTATGTTCTTCTTAACAAATACAACCTGACGCATAGCATCGATGATTATCGCAATAACGCTCCATTACCGTCTAAATATCAGTGGAAAAAACAAAGTGCGAGAATCCATTACTAAACATTACACAGCCCAATGGCTGCAGCGCGTGTCAGCAGACCCAGATTTCGATCGCTTCCGGATAGCGCCATCCCATCATTACGGCCTACCCTGTGGCGTAACGCGGTGAGTGACGAGCTCCCCATAACCAGTGAAACACTCCTTTATAAAAGTGAATGGTTGTTATATTTATAAACGTATTGATTATTTTATTGACATTAACCGTAACACTGTCAAGTATATGTATTGTTTCTCTTTGTCATAATGAAACTATGTAGTAATCTTTTAAAACTTCATTTCCTTAAAACTAAGACTAAACTATGAATAGTGCCTGTTTTTCCTAAATTTAACATTGTTATTATTTCTTTCCTGTTTGTTAAACATATATTGCGTTTCGATAAGTCTAACAACACCCAGGATCCATAAACCGTACCTAATTATAGTTATAAGTATAGGATTTAGTTTGAAAACACTTTTAAATACTTTTCATCTGACTTCTAGAAATCATAGTTCGATCAATTTTGAACTCAACAGCCAATCGCATATTTTTGTTCATAATTTAAAAGTCACTCTTCTCGTTCTAAATCATTGGGCCGTTTAACTAACATACCTAAGGAAGGATTTACGCCAATTGTTTGCGCAACTCTAAGTTATGGAAAATCGTTTCACCATAAGAAAACTGGCGTCACATTTCCCATATTTTTAGGCAAGCGCAGCGTCCATAACTTTTTTCAGCGTAAATATGGCTGCCATTCTTAACATTACTTTATCATCTCATTCTGCTCTGTTTATATGTATAAATATTTTCGTTCACTTTGTGGTCACGTTTGTATTTTACAGCTGTTGTAATATTACATTTAATGAGCTTTATTTACCTTAGTTAAATGAATAAGTTACATGGTAACTTCCAGAAAAAAACCTATAACTTTACTTATTCGCAAAGGAAATTATACGTGCTTATTTTATTTTTTTCTTGTGTTTTTCTTCTCAATAATTCGAACATAGTGTTGTATAAATATTATAAATTATACTACATATGTTGTGTAATTGTCATCATGTTACATTTTGCTTATATTACACATGTCATTATTATTTATCACTGTAAACATAATTATGTCAATCACTGAAAAGTGGAAATAAAGAGTTTATATAAACAGTATCGTGTGGGTAGTGATTATGTGAATGCCTTGATGTGCTGTTGTTTCCCACGATGATTGTATTTTACGAAAATAATAAGCGATTCTTTACGAACAATCGTTGTATGGGTTTAGCTAAAATATATGCTGCTCTTGCAAATAACTAACATATTTTTAATGATGAAGATTAATTTGATCATATGTAAATGCGGATTTGTTTTCAGAATTTTAATTGTACATTTTGTCATTTCGAAAGAAATAAGTTGCAAATGTTTTCGATTGTAGCTAAAAGAGCAAACTTAAAAGGAGCGTATATAACGGGAACGCGATTAAGAGGTGACGGTGCTGGTGGGCAACTTGCAACTTCCTTAGACCTCAGAATATCGAATTGTGACAGTTACAAGACATTTGGCTGGAGCTTCTGTGATGATATTATTCGTTTCGCGTTTGGACAAGGTGCAACAATTGCATACCTGTATCTGTATTTTCCCAAGACAGTTGATGAAATAATTCTATGCGAGGTGGAGGTGTTTGGTGGTAAGTTGAAGCTTATTTGGTCACATTACCCTTATTTGAGACAATATTTCTTTTCATATCTCTTTAATGTATATTCCAACCAATTAAGTATATAATTTAACGCCCGCAGGTAACCGTCAACACCTTTTTAATTGTTCCACAATGTATACTTAGGGTCAATAAAAACGCAACTTTTGTAATATCATAAGTTATCATCATTAATGGCAATTAAACGTCTTTATGTAAACTAATCAATTTTACGGATGAATGATTGCAGTAATGGTGTAAAAGTTAACTTATTGCGAACGAGTGAATCGATAAAGTTGATGTCTTTGGATTTTATTGTATTAAATGGCCAATGCACCGTTCCGCAAAATGTCAAACTCCACCCAAAGCGATAGATTTGCTTTGATCTTGTGAAGGCTTGTGAAGGGGTCTTTCTTTTGTGTTTTCTAGGTCAAATTGTCACCTGACAATATAATCCTAATCTATCGGATTAAAATTGACCATGTACTGTTATAAATGATCATGATTGACAGTTGCGGAACGGTCCATTATGTGTGTTGTTAAAAGCCATACATTTCATTATGAAATTTTGTTCTCTTAACTTGTAATGAGACTTTTAAAGTTGCAAATTGAAGTAGGACCCATCTGTTCGGATATTGTTGCTGACTTTGGAGGGCATATATCTTTCATATCGCGGCTACGGCAACGTAATCATTAAACCGGGTTGGTGACCGTCCGCCTTCTGGGCAGCCACATGTAACGACAGCGCGTCAAGATAGGTACATCCGATTAACTAATCTGCGATACCGTTTTAAGCAAGCATCAGAAACTGCGCGTGAGATACGAGGTCGGACATGTGCTCAGATCAGCTGAAAGACAGTGCGTCGACGTGTACGTGGTTTTGGAATAACGTATAATTATATGTCAATACCAAGCAGCACGTCTTACTGAAAATCATAAGCGCCGTCGAAGAAACTGGGTTACCGACATGCGCGTGCGTGCATGGCGTGGCCTACTATTAACCTACGAGTACAAGTTCATGGTGAGTTTAAGTGACGAGGGTGTCAGACAAGGGGGACGTCGAAATGTTAGTTGACTTACGTCACTGCGGTGTGTAATAAGGTTGTGCAACCTGTTGTTCTGCCGTATCTTCAACAACTCCAAGGACTGTCTGTTAAACATGATAATGCTCGCCCGCATGTGACGAGAGTGATCAACCAGTTTTTACGTGACTCCAAAGTGAATGTGATGCAGCCTTTGCCAGGTTTATTGACTGACCGTAGAAACAAATTCGTGGGACTATCTTAAAAATATTTGTAGAAAGTTGCGTCTCGACAACGCAGTCGATTAACGAGATGCAATACGTCGGGAATGTTGTTAATTATTCCAATAAGTTACGCCCAACGTTTGATTGGTTCCATGAGGAGACGCTGTCAAGCCGTCAAAACTTCACGCGATACTATACATTTTGTGTTTGAACAGTTGTCATTTGGCTTGTCGAAAAAGGCATACATGTGTTGTTTGATTTAATTTTTGTATGTTGTATGGTTGTTTTTAATAAAATTAATGTTTTAATGGAATGGTAAAAAAATTGTCACGTTGGAATAGATGTTTTCTTAAAAGCGGTGTTTATAATATGTAATATTAAAACATTTACACACAAAAAAGTTGCGTGTTAATGGCCTTAAGTATATATGGCCCTCCCCTTAAATACGAGACACATGCTTTTATTACTGTAGGTAAGAGCTTTGTAATGGTTTCACAAATTTGCAGCCATGTTAAGTTCATAAACTTAACATCATTTAGAAAGATGACATTTTAGGACTTTTCACCAAGTCACTTTTTACCAATTTTTCTTATTTGATTTTATAAAGAAATAAAAAAACAAATTTGTTTAAATTAAAGGGAGTGTATTATGTAAAAAATTATGCCCTTTAAATACCATTTAAAAAATAAAGGTAACCTTTTTTATTTAAACCGTTGAATTGTATAAATAAAAACTTAACTTTATCTTAATGTAGAAAAGCTTAATTTTTTGTTGTTAAAAATTTTATTTGCGTATTCTTCCAAGACTATTACACAGCTTTTATCTTAAAAATCAATTAAACTGGTGAACTTGCTAGACGACGAATCAGGTTACACTGTGTTGCACTTTCGAAGAAAAAAACGAATCTAACTTTGTCTGTCCGCAGGTTTTCCGTCCTTCACTAAAGCACGTGTTACGTTGGCTTTTATTGTGAATTGTGCTTTTTATAGTTCTTTAATAAGTTTTTAATTTGTTTTACTTAAGACAAAACCGTCAGCGTTTTGCCGCATTTGTACGTTGGTTATTACATTGGCATTTTCTTATATTTATTCATAAATATTCCACGTTCTATTGCTTAGGCGTAACATAACAGTTGTTTGTTTCCACTAACTCGACCGACCCTATTTTTAGGCCGACCCTTGATTTTAGTGTTCGTTGACGATTTTTTGTTACATGTTAGTGGAAACAAACAACGTTTTTGCCTTATTACAACATGGACATGACGAAAACTTAACGTAAGCTATACATTTTGTTGACTCGTTTGTTATTCTGACAAAGTATCCGAAGGTGACACAAGTGTTCAACTGAACATCTATCTAGTATTAAAATATTGTGTATGTAAAATATAGCCATTGAATATCAAATTTTCGTTAGAGTGAACATTACACCGGCTCTGTTGCATTCTATTAACCAAAGAGCCCCAACATCATGAAGGATGCTCAAAATAACAGCAAAGATGTTGTTTTGTCCGGATACTAGTGTTGCTAAAACACGCGTTAACGAGAATCTATACTTAAATTGAAAATGTATTTCCTGAACAACAAAGCGACACAACCGCAGACACAAACCTTGACTTCGAATACAGTCAGCGGTATAACGTTTCTCACAGTTTTAAGCTGACCAATACGGATATCCCATATACATTTACAAACGTTAATATAAGTAAGAATGAAACTATAGATGGCACAGACGATAGAGAGGAAGAATTCGTTCCACCGGATTTATATGGAATCCGTGCTAAGCTACACGGTCCCGCAGCCGACATCAAAAAAGGCAATCCATTGATTATGTTGCTTTTAAAAGCGCGTGCGCACGGATGTTAACCCCACACTAGTGTCATTTAGAACAACTGTCCCCTCTTATATGGATGTAGTCCACTGGGATCATGTAGTGTATGCTGTTTACTTTTGAACAAAAAGCGTTCCAATGCGGTTGAGGAGTCAGTTATGTGGCATCTTTATTACTATTGATGAACAGTTTCTTTAAAGGCTGCTAGTTTTCCAAGCTGCATGTGCCTCGTGGGGACTATTCTCTTTAAAACTGCCCGTCGTAAGAACAGTGCATTGCATTGATTGGCGACATAGATACTGACTCCACGAAACAAAATATATACTTGTATTTGTAGCATCTATGCAAGTCACACTCTCTTCCAACAATAATATATTAGAATATAAAGGTATACAACGAAGTTCGAACACTGAGGTTTAACAATGAACATTGGATCACCGTAAAAATAAATCAACCGAATTTCAAGTTAAAAGTCGTGGTCGCCAGAAGAATGCATTTTACGAAAACACAGGATGTACATCAGTCATATGTTGCCAAAATAACAACAAGTTTCATAAAACTTATCACAATTTCAAAAATGTCAATGTGGACGTCGCAGTGTTATAAACACAACGATTCTTGGCTAATTTGTCAATATTTAACACAATTACCGCGATAAATCCACATCCTTTTGTTAGCACTTACGTATTTTTCTTTCGATATTATCAGGTTTCCAGTCACAGATAAGCGATGCCCGACGGAGATTTAGAAGTCAAACTTGATTTCATATGTTTTGATAAGCAATGACCACCATTTTTAATTTAGTTTGGATCAATTACGGAATAAATTCTGTTCTTGTTTCTGATTGGCTAATTTTTATTTCGGACCAATACGATGACGTAATTTCTTAACACCATTCTGGGATCAAAATGGAGGATGGTTTAACAAAACCACCAACATGCTGGTATGTATTTGTATTTACCACCGTGTATCGCTCATGAACATTATGTGGATTTTATCACCTGTATTATGAGTGCAATAATCGACCAAGAATCGTTGTATTTATAACGTTTTAACTGCGTTCTCCTTTCGATAATTGCATCATTCTTTCACCATGACATTTAAGTAACGTTAGGTCTATTCAATCTTTTTTTATTGTCTGTATAGGTACTACATGATAGTGTAGAATAACAAGTTAACATTAGCTTTGAAAAGCTATTTATTCTACAAACAAAGCTTGCACTCGTGCACTATCATAGTAAAACAATAATAGAGGTTAAATCATTTAATAAATCACAAAACATAGAGCAAGCATACAATAAAATTTATTAAATGGTCTATTTTGTAGCACGCAATACAATACAACACCACACTTTAAACAGGTTCAATAAGATAAGGAAGGCATAGGAAACATGCTGTTAAAACTAAGAAGTTGTAACAGGTTTACATAGCTTTAAAGTAAGTACCTAAGTTTGAAGATACACGAGACACAAGCGCAACTCTCTCCATTACAGGTGTTCATCATACTTTTAAAATGGTTTAGGTATTTCGTATACAAAAGTGCAGTGGCAAATTAATTGCAATTTAAACAGTCCATGGTTTGCCACATCGGAAATATGTTTGTTTTAACTTATTTGCTGATTATGTAACCAATTAAAGGGGCATTGTCTGATCTTTTTATCAGATATTTATAAACTATTTATTGAATATTTTAATATCAAGTAGTATTTTATCGTCAAAAAGAATGATATAATAACAAAAAAAAATATTATCATAATACCGAAACATATTGCAAAATACGCCAAGAAATGTATTCACGATAATTACCGAATTAGCTGATGATTGCCCATAAATCTCGGTTTTTGCAGATTAGATGGTGTGGTGTAGCCCACTCTCGGAAGTTTACGGCCTTTTTCAGAGAGTGTCGTCTTCCGAAGAAAAAACCGACGGGTTCTGATTGGTCGGACTCTAAATTTAAATCGTTGCACT
>Ga0224511_10001232_pt1 | contig 14982 bp, 13 predicted proteins | sample SF_May12_sed_USG_2_FD_169988 | JGI IMG/M metagenome (GOLD analysis project Ga0224511, IMG submission 169988) | Sediment microbial communities from San Francisco Bay, California, United States - SF_May12_sed_USGS_8_1 | ecosystem: Environmental > Aquatic > Marine > Sediment | place: USA...
ACAGTTGACTTACATCTGGCACCTAAACCAAATTCAGTGCACTTGCACTTTGTTTCAAGAATTTACAGTTGCACCATGGTTATTTTACTTACCTTGTGGTCGGTACCTCCATCCGCACTGAGTCTGTCACAGTCTATCACAGTAAGCATGCCCGGTGTAAAGTGACTGGGACCGGAACTGCTCTCCTTCCTGGCCGATGACTGACCAATCACAGAGAAAAGAGACTCCTTTAGGCTGCTCAACCCCGTCACTACATTCTAAAAAAAATACATTTTAACTCCTATTCGGGCACGTAGCCTTCTTATTTAGTGATTTTCTAAAATCGAGGCTTGCCTTGGAACGTCAACAGCAAAAAAATATGTGATGAGCTCACATCTATTCCTGAGGACTTAACTCGGGATAAAACGATCTTGAGACAAACTCTCTAGACACTGAGCAAGTAATAGTTCGTCATTACCCAAATCTCAGGTTCAAATTTTCTCAAGGGCAAACAACTCCACATTAATTAGAGCGTACACGGAAAATTGACAATAAACAAACCATGCCTGGTTCACTCTTTTTCACAAAAGTAAGAGTTTTAATGACACGGTTCAGTTTGAAGGTTTATGCATACAGATATGAAAGCCTGCACCATAACCATTCATCAATGGCCATATGGGACATACCTTAGCTGTGTTCATAGCTGTGGCCGTGTATGTTTGCGCTGCCTCTTCATTAAACTTCCCACGAGACAGCACGTGACTAACCGACTACAGCAAAAGGAAAATTTCATTCACAATGGTGGGTGAGTCAGGCAGTTCAGTCTGGTCTTGTTTAGAAATGTAGACAAAGCATTAAAATACTGGGCACATTGAAATCCAAACAACGTATGTAAAAGTAGTCCTCTTGAATATTCAGGATAAGTTATTCTGTGGGCCAATCGCCATGCAGTAAGCTCTTTTGGCAGTTGGTAAGCGCTATAAGCTACTGGAACCCTTGCAGTATTCACCACACATGAGCGAGATGATGTGACATGCATATAATTCTTAGAAACTCGCATTCATACGATTCTTGGGTCAAAAGCAAGACTCTCTCTAGAGATGGAACGGAGCGCTCCCTTCTACCCCTTGATCGAACAAGTATCTAACCAAGAACTTCACCACGAATTTGAACAAAGAACATACCGAGCAATTAGCATAGGCCAGCCAGGAGGAGCCCAATGACACAGGGTTTGTGTTGGGAGAGTCTGTTGCTGGGTAACAGCCCGTTATGGTAAAGCATGGCTCCAGAGTGCTTAGCTTAAAGGCAGCGATTACGCTCGTCAATGTGACCATCACCAATCTGGAAAAAATTGTAGCGATGTGTTAACTGGACGTTAGGTGAGAAGATAGACAATGGAGATAGATAGAATCAGATGAGATGGTCAATCTTTACATGTATATAAAAACCAGAGTCTTGTTTCTATAGATGGTTCTTTCTTCCCCAGAGAAGGCCAACACTATATCACATATGAATATAATGAGGTGAAAAAAAACCTGATCTGGGGTTACACCAAGAAGCTTCCTGTCTGCAGTGGTCTATAAATTAAAACTACTTGTGAATGATACTTTTTTCTATTGTGTCTGTGACAGAAGGCTGCCCAAAACCATCAGAGGACCAGATCCCTTTGAATGAATAAATTCAGTACATGTATATTGTGTACACGTACTTATCATTATGGTGTACATCATTTATTGAGCTGTGAAACTTCCAACAGGCATTATCTATATTCCGGCCTTTAGAAAGAGATGTGAACTCCAATGTGGCATACGGACAGTTTGAGGTACTGGGCCTACAGCAGAGGGGAATACAGATGATGGTTAGCATATGGACAGTTTGAGGTACTGGTCCTATAATAAAGGGGAAGATGGGGAAGGTAGCATATGGACTCAAATTAGCAATTGGCAGCAGCAAATTGACAGTATGGGGCTCTGATCTCAAAATGTGCACTAGGGTAGATTACAGGCAGTTTGAAAAATACAACTTCGTATAAAGGTCAAATCGGCAGTATGAGATACAGAACCAAGTCTTTAGGGTCTGTAGAGCAGTATATCACACACCTGTTGCTTTTCTCCGCAGCGTAGGCCAGTATAACGTCCGGAACTGTTCCTGGTTTTTTCCTCCTCTGCATTATCTGATAAACCTTCACCGGACCCTCTCTCAGCGAGATCAGTGCCTGTGCTTCACCGTGTGGCTGTAACGCATCAATGAATTAACGAACGGGTGAGCAGGACACTCCCTTTAATAGGAGGAGCTTATACTGAGTGTAGCGCATACTGGTGGGGTAATGGTGGACAACCCTTACAAAACCATCTACTCACAAGTAGGAACCTAGAGGCACCGATTGCCTAGGACAAAGCTATTTTTGAATTACTGATTCAGTTATAGGGGTCACTTTCACAGCTTAATGCTTAACACAACTAAGGCAATTCAGCTCGGAAGTTCATGAATATTTAATACATAATGACTTTGATTGGTAGATTTTGTTTTCATTTTGGCCACTTTAAGGGGTTATGTCATGGTCGAATGTAAACACACTCGGAGTTGTGTTCCCCATTCTTAGAGGGAGGCAACTCCCTCATAACATCGGGTAGAACTCAAAATTGAACGTAATATTAGAGAAAGTTGAAGTTATAAGAAGCGCTTTGCTGGTTTTCCCTAGCCCTAAATAGAGGTTGTTGCATTTGGGCCTCTATAATTGCGCAATAATGGCACTATCGCTCGCTGACAGAGGTGACAAACTGCACTCTGAAATCCTATTTCTATATTTTTGTTGAACATTTTCTCTATTCAGACTTGTGTAGTATACACCCGGAGGAGGATTTTCCAAGCATCTGCGCATAAGCCGAAAAATCAATGCAAACACCAACAGCTCTGTGTTAATTTCCTATCTTGAGGCCAATTCTGTTGCGTCGTAGGTCTGAAAAGTGTGTCACCGAGGGCTCTAAGTATGCGCATTGCAAAGGGCTATATCTAATCTTCCATTTGAGCTGGGTATTGGGCCCATTTGTTCATGGTAGGCTTCAGAATCTGAAAACAAGTGAAGACACTTTTGCCCATGACATAACCCCTTTAAAGTGATACATACAGAGTGACATGGTCTCATCACACATTAGAGAGTTTGTGGAGTTGCGTACCCTGCTATGGAACTGGAATTTTGGCGATTCCGCCCATTGATGTATAATAACTCGCTTGGTGAGCCGTTGGCTCACTCAGTGAAAACATTGCTCATTTGGATCGGTATTACTAGGAATTCAGCGCGCAGTCTGGGTGGAAATATAGGCATATGTTTGGTATTTTGGTTCATAACATCAGTGATTGCCTATAAAGTGCGGCAGACTAATCTGATTGAACTACCAAAAGGAAAACATATTAGGCGTCATCATACGGGATTCGAAAGAAATATCGTACAAACGTCTTGATTTGCATATCTTATCTTCCATTTGATCTGGGTATTGGGCCCATTTGTTCATGGTAGGCTTCAGAATCTGAAAACAGACACTTTTGGCCATGACATAACCCTTTAATGAACCCTCTAAGTCTGAGGCTTGTAAAAGCTAAGAGCTATGCCAGGGGCTCGAACTCACAATGGTACTTCTGCGTGACCCAATGGTGAACACAAGTAACTAACAAGAGTGTGTCGTAGGCCTCTCTGCTTACACCATTCAGGTTTCCCAGCGGGAGTCGGCATAGAGCAATCATAGTTGACGGACACTTACCTGCATATGCCAGACCTGTACTCCATGGTGATATCCAATCACTATGAGTACAGAGCTAGCGTTGTCCTGAAAGTTTGCTCGCTCCAACTTCACCCAGGATATAGTCTCCTTATCAGATACGACGCCGGAGTTAAGCTGCAAACCATTATCAAATTCAGAATACTTTCTTTTTATGAGACAAACTCTTGAGCAAGGTTTTGCATTTTTTTAATATTTACTTAAGTGTAGTGTAGTGTAAGTTAGAATCAGCACAACTTCCTGATGGCTTCAAACATCAGTACTGTACAAAACTAACTACACAAACATCACATTGTTCGCATTTTGGATGTATTTCTCATGATCCGTCCATTTCGAGATGTATCCCAATGGAAGATGTGTTTTTTGTTTTCGTTAAAGGGGTTATAACACGGTCAATGGTAGACATTTTTTTCAGAGTTGTGTTCCCCATTCTTAAAGGGAGCTAAATTCGCATTCATTGCAGCGATAGCGAGTGGTTTTTTTCCACAAACCGAATATCGGTCACTCGAATAACTGCGGCCCAAATGGAAACAAAATGGAATCTTATACTAAAACTTAGTAACTTAGTGATCTTCACCCCCTTATAACATCCAGTAGAACTTAAAATTGACCGTAAGATAGGAGAAAACTTAAGTTATGAGAAGTGCTTTGCCGGTTTTCCCTAACCCTAATTAGAGCCCGTTGCGCTCGGGCCTCTATCATTTCACAATAATGACACTAACGCTGGCTGACAGAGGTGAAAAACTACACTCCGAAACCCTATTTCTATAAAAAAGGTAAAATGCGGGTTCAGATTAATAATATTTTGATGATCAGCCGAATAGTTAGCCATCATGGACCTATCTTGACACTGCCGACACAGCCATGGTGACCTAACCCCGAGCTGAGATCACCTCTGAGATTATACTCCGTAACAGAGAGTAATAGTAGAAGGCAGTTCCCCTATGGCTATAGTGTGAGGTGATAGTTATTGAGATTTCCTGCGCAAAAATCTCAGAAGAACATAGCTCAAATCACTGAAACTCATCTAGTATTCTAGGTTTTGAGTCCCAATCCATTCTAAAACCCAGATTCTGGATGAATCTAGTACAAAGGCATGAAATGTTACTGAAGAAGATAAGTCTTTAACTATTCGTCCTCACATAGTTCTACATTGTGAAACAAGCGTGTAGCTGTACTTACAGTGTGTGCGATTCCATCACTAAACAGATCAACAACATTATCAATCATGGACTTCTCTCTAAAACAACAAAAATCTCAACTTACTTACCCATCACTGTGCAATAGTATGTAAGAATTGACAAAAAAATCCGCATATCGTACTTAGGCTAACACACATCACAGTATACTCGCTTCATTCCACTCAAGTCAGTTTGTCGCATTATGATTGTAATTTGTTTGTGGTTCAGAGGAGTCAGTGATTATAAATGGACAAGTAAGAGTCGCGCAATCAAATAAGTTGCGACGTTCACACTCGGTTTTAACTCGGTTAAGAATTTTGTGTCGGACTGAGACTCAGACTCAGAGTCAACCCGAATACAGCTTAGTAACTGCTGGTGTTCCCAGTTATATCATGGGCGTGCTTGTTTGCCAAGTATTGAAATTGTTTTGTGATAACTCAACTGAGTGACGGCGATAACCAAGCTTGACTAGCCTAGACTCTAGTCTAGTCTAGAGTACACCTGGGCTAGTGAAGTGAAGTTAGTCACTTACTCAGTTATTGACTTAGTGACAAGTGAGTAACTTACTTACTAACTTACTGAGTTACTGTAAGTGTAAGTGTAACAGTAACTCAATAACAAACCAGCACTGAGCACTCACTGACTAACACTAAGTGACTAACAGTAATTGTTAGTGTTAGTCGCTAGACTAGACTAGTCACTAAGACTAAGTGTAAGAGTAACTTACCAGCACTGAGCACTTACTCACTGACTTACTCAGTAACTGAGTAACTTCAGTAACGAGTCAGTGAGTAACAGTAACTGAGTAAGTGCTCACTGCTGGTTCGTTCAGTTTCTAGTCTTACACTCTTCCTACAGGATTATACTCACGTGACTTGTGTTGGTCTGATAGTAGTCAGTAGGGTCTTCAGTGTTGAACCACCCGCTGCTGCCATTTTATAACGAACTAGCGCTTGGAATGAAAGAAGAGCTATTGTAAATCTTCACGCTGGCCACCATAACCAACTTCTCGTCCGTCCATGCATTCGCTCTGAATAAATAGCCTGCATGATCTCTGACGTAATTTTTCAATGATATCTATTCATCTCAAATGTAAAATTTGTCCTAATATTTATGGGTTATAATAAGAGGTTTTGGTATTTCATGCAATATTGTTCTAAAATTTTTGAAAAAACTTACCTCTCTGTTTGTTTCGGAGCTAAGTCCGTAATAACTTCTGGGTTTCTATTGGTCCTCTCTTTCTAGATCAAACGTATTTACTAACAAAAACACGCGGAATAATAAAGGTCAATTTTCAGGTCAAGTAAAACAGCGGCATACAACTCCTGTTTCCTATCCCACAATGCTATACGCAGGTCATCTGGCTTTGTGGCTAGTCTACACGTTCTCTATTTTGGGAAAGGAAGGAGTTTTCTAATACTAAAATAAAGAACTTGAGACAACAATACATAATGGAGTGAGGTTGCTGCGAAGGGATTAAACTGGTTGCTTCTGTACTGACTTGATGTAGGCTTCAGAGCAGTCAATTTTACGACCCACAATACTGCAAACCCCATGCCAACAGATGTTGACATCCCATGCAGACATTCCCACCAAAACATGCAATTATTAATCACAAAAGCTACTGATTACCAAAGTTCAATACCTGAAAACACTATGAAGGGTACCTTTCGACTTGATCAGTGTATATTTTCTATGTAGCAATAATGATACATGTATAGTTCAGCTCTCTCAATTTCAGAAACATGTCGGTATGCTGAAGCCCTCACACAATGATTAATAGGTTAGGGCGGTGAAGTGCACAGCTGCTATCCACAATATACCTCTAACCATTATAAATCTCCTCCCTCTCCATGATTATTAACCCTTCAAACAGGATCTACTCCTTACCCTTATCAATACTGCTGTGCTATAACCTGAAATTCATGCATCATCAGCCTTATCCCTCTACTGATAAAGAGCTCCTGGGTCTGGCTGAGTGATGCCACAGAGCTCTAAGATACAGACTCTTTATCAGGTGCACATGCTGTCATTGTATCACTCTCTTGTGTTTTTATAGCGATACGAGTTCTGTCCATTATCCAGAGAAACAGAGACTTTATCAAGTTCACAGGCAGTTCTTTCTTCATTCTCTTAGCTCTTCTAATAGCTTTGCTCCTCAACGACGGGGTATCTGAATGGTTTCGAAAATGAATCACCTTGATAGAGGTCATCTGGACTGCATACCTTCAGTTACCAAACAACATGTATACTTAGGGTCAGCCAGTGCAGTTTAGAGGTAATGGGGGGGGGGGCAGTCCCCCAGGTGTGGCTTCATCAGAGCTCACTCATTATGTTTACCATTATTTTCCTGAGTGGAAGTGCACTTTTCTACCCTCTGACCACTGAAGAGGCTCAATCGAATGAGGCAGCTTTGTCAGAAGCCGGTTTGACTAATCTCGCAAAGGTTTACAACTCAAGGATTAGGATATGTTTTTTGCGAAATTTTGTCTGACAGCCTCTCTGTAGCCTGTGGGTAGCAAGAGTGAAATGTGACATTATCTTTGGGTAGAATTCTGCCTGTAGAAGCAGAAAGGATCTGTTCATAGAGTTATCCTCTGTGATGGGCAGGATAACTAACTCTATGGATCTTTGTCATTAACATTAATCATGAGACTCTTGGGCCGCTGGGGTCACCGTGACATGGTGCTATGTCATTATGTCACACTTTATTCATATTCAGTCTGGCTTTACTCTATTCGGTTTTGTTATCCAGCGTAGATTTATTTGAGAAGTACCCGCTCTCGAGTTACCCATGACACATTGCTATAGCCTCGGGACTCAAATAAGCTGGTTTTCTGAGTACTAATAGTGGGATAACACAAGCAATGATTGTCCAATCCATTTAAGGATATAAGCTCTATTACAAAGCCCAGACCCGCTAATGAACTCTACACATCTGTACAGCTTTTGTGTTAACTTTTGTAACCAAACCCGATTTGATGGACAAAGAATCTTCACAGATCATTTCAGAAGTTTTATTTAAATATTCCATTATATTAGATGAATAAAAAATTAGATTGTATGTAGTAATAATAATATTGGATGCAATCTATACGATTTAAATACATCTCCACTCAGTGGTACTTGGTACAGCATCGCCAGAAAACTCAATTCTGAAAAGAAAGACTGCCACCTGGCCTGCAGTTTCTGTACCTATGACTAAGCCGCTAATTCAGCTTGATTACATTGCACACGCTGAATGAAGTGATTTGGCAAGTATTTTCGGCTATACATAAATGAATGAAAGAGTGCAAAGGAGTGAGTCGGTCACTCTGACAAAACGCTAGGCGTAAAAAAAAGACAAATCCATTTGTATAGCAATGGAGGAGAGCGCAGAGAAAAGATACCGACAGGAGTACATTAAGACCGGAGAATTGCGGCTCTTCAATGTTGACTTATTCGAAATGAGCAATGTGAGTAATAGATCAGGTACTTCGGCTGAGTCAAGATTATACACACGCAAAATAACAGGAGGAGAGTACAACTCCAAATCTCATCACAACCATTCCACCCTTGCACACATGCGCGATTTAAAAGCTGTATTCAGTGCAGCCTTCATCCTCTATTTGTTTGCGAATGTTTATATAGAAATCCATGACTGTGGAGGGTAGGGTGGAGGAGACAACTGAGCGAGGAATCATCCCACCGATTTCCGACTGGGCTATGTAGTGCATTTTAGTCTTGTTTGGCTCTCTACAAAAGAAAAAAGTGGTTGTGTTTTACAGAGAGCAACTTCCGGAAGTCCAATCGTTTTCCCATGTCCTCTCAATAGTCCGAGTACTCTAGAGGGAGGCAGGAGGAGTGGCTCAGGTCCTGGGTTACATTCATAGCCAACCGCTTGCTAACTTGGCTAGTCATACTAATTCGCTGCTACCAGTGAGGTGCAAGCCATCGCAGCTCAGTGCCAGTTCCAAGCTTGGACAAAGAAAGTGGGTTGGCAGCAAACCGAGCATCTGGTTACAAAAACCCTTATCTGCAGTGACAATGGACAATCGGTAATGGTGAGATATCATGAACATCCGAAGCAAGCCCAAGGTTCATACGAGCAGTCCCACAGGATTATTCCAGCGTGATGTCATAGGACTGAAACTTGTGATTACACGAGCAGCACTTCAATTTAAGAGGTGCGAGTTAAACTTTCAATCAGAAGCTCAAAATCTTAAAGATGCCATCTGGAATTCAAATGGATTATTACTTAGCAAACTTCACTACTCTAATGGTGTGACAAAACAATGACAGCTGAGCAATTATACCCTCAGAAGCTATCAGCCGGAAACGAACACAATACAGCCACAACGCTCTAGGGACAGCGATAGACTGGTAGTGCAATTCATGACAAATTGTGTTGTTCCGCAGGACTCAGAGCCAGCAGACGGTATCTTGTAATTACACCACTGCGGTCAGAGCTGAGGAGGGCTAAGTAAATCAGTTACCACAGACTGAGGATTGTGGCTTAAATCTTAGCAGGATATTTCAGAATTATAAGCCCATGAGGTGGTCAGAGGAATGAAAATCCTCAGACAGAACAAATGATTCGATCAGGGACTCCACTTTCCAGCATGTAATGCCGGTCTGGAATTCACCTTCATGGTTGGAGATCCGCTCAGTCACATGCCTTGTGCACCCCAGTAAAACTTAGTGTGAATGGCCTTTTATTATTAGAAGCTGATATTTACATCTGTAAGGACATGTGTTAAAACGAAGGAATAACTGGCTCCTTTATCAAAGTCCGAAGCAATCCAGTAAAAAGAACAGAATTTTTCAATACAAGCGCTATTGTTTTGATCAGCAATGAGTAAACATTGGAAAAGAACTAGTAACAAGCAAAAACGGAGTAGGTATTCCGCTCGACTGAGCCTCTCGCATTCATGCAGTCAGGCAGTCAGGCAATAAGGCTGTTAGCAACACGGTTCATTAGACCAGTACAAACTCTAGATCAGGTGCATAGACAGATCTACAGATTCTACTGAGTCTGTTTCTGAATATCCCACAAAGCTGACAGATCAGGTTTAAAACTTCCTTGCATGCAGCGCAGACAAGAGTAAGATCTGCCCCGAGATCATAGGCAGGTTCAAACAGAATCCTCACATAGCACACAGGCAGGTCTAACATCAAAACTCGTCTTTCATACAGAAGGTTACCTATGACCAGTTACACGTACCCATTTATCCTATAGCAGAGAATACCACAGTAGAAGTTTGTGCCTCGGACATAGCCCTCTACATCTGGTGGACACTGGTCAGTGTGTATACTGTGAGCTGCAAATATAAAGACATGGACATGTTAGGTGCATTCACTTGATCGGGTTTTGTCATCTGCAACACGGTTTCAGACACATTTTCAGTTTCACAGTTCAAAAGTGCGTTCTTACAAACCATGTACCTCGACTGCGTCTGAAAGTGAATTCGATCACGCGAACAGAATTCTGCGCCTAAAAAGTAGCCGCGCTAGTTTATACAGTGTCAAGGTTATAAAAATGTCAAGACTAGTGATCGGTTACTTATTCCATGGTTGCTTCACAGGTCGCTTCGTTGTTGCGAAAAAGACCGCACAATTTTTTGTCCTTAGACACGAAAGATGTTGAGAGAGGACAACTCCGATGCACCCAAAACTGCCCGAAACTTTCGTGGTTCTTAATTGCGCCTATCTGTTCGCATGATCGCATCTGGAATTTTTGGTCTACATTTGAAATCGCGTGAGCATATAATATGGACATGAGCAGATTTCGCTAGAGCGGACATTGAAGCAAATCATAAGTGCTTGTGAGTTTCAGTAAATCTCATTAAATCAGTAAATCTCTGTATTCATCAAAATAGTTTTAATGTAATGTTAAATGTAATGATATCAGTAGATTGGTTATCTAACTGTCAGCCCACTGGGAATTACAGATAAAACCTTATCAGTTACAGCAGAGGAATCAGTGGGGGTTCTCAAGCCATGCACAAGTAAGGTTTCTATGAGTCAATTACTAAAGACAACACTTAATGATACATTCATTGAGGCCCCACGCTGAAATACCTAAAATATCCTAATATTGGTTATAGAGTGGGCACAATATTATGCTGGTATGGTAATTAGATATTTGCTCATGTAAATGCAGTGTTTGCGGATTAGAATATCTCATCTTTACTCTACTGATGCGCGGCTCATAATAAACTACACATATACAGACACTCAAGAGTTATTTTGATGGCATTTCTTCACTGATTTGTCTTGGTTGTCAGATGAATGAATAGAATGTTTTGCCTGGTGATAATGATGACACAGAATGGGCCCTGCCCTGATGAGGAGGGCTAATGACTTATCTTATTAGAATTCCTCCATGAAAAGCTAAGTATTCCTTCCTAAGAAATAAGCTAATGAATGTTTTTCTTCCTACCATCCTTATTAGTCTCTTGTTAGTTCATCTAAGAGAACTTTGATAATTTAAGAATCACAATAAGATTTTACATGCAGGATTTGAAGGGTGAATAGATAGAAGTATTAACATTCCATTCCTTGATAATATTGTTATTGCTGCTCATAATGAAGCTTTCTCCAAAACACCAAAACAAACTCTATCCAATTAAAAGATGCCCAATTTGAAATTTCTTCCTTTACCCACATCACAATTACAAATAAAGGCAGTCTACTCATAAAATAAACTTCTCACAACTTGGATAATCCTTAAAACAAGCCGCCAAATGAAATAGAAGTGATCTAAAACTCGGCAGCCAAGATTTAAAACTTACCAAATGTACCGACAAATTCATCTGTGTTCTGATTTATAACCAAATCGACAAAATCGCGAGGGGAGATAAAACCCATGGCAGCTGAGTGAGTCATCGTTCTCAGTATGAAAACCTCCTGCAAAAACAACAACGACATCAAGATATCGCTCATCATAATCCATTTCCAGTCACAGGTGAGTCACTGAGAGCTCAATTAGAGCCCTTCAAAACCAAACTGTGCTCAAGTCAAGCTTGAGTCGCAACAGGAGCTGTTAAGCAGAGCCCAGTACCCAAAATCCACTTCTAATAAATCACCAAGTAACTGGATAGGATCTAATAAATAGAATACTTCTGGTATAACGTTATTCTCTTCTGCAAGTTGTCACATACTAACGATTCATAAACCTGTGGTGTCAGTGCACCTGTGGTTTTTTTACAGAAACTGTTGAGCAATATAACCGATGACTGTTTGTTGTTTTCTATGGCATGAGTTCAGACTACACCTAACATCAGATTGCGACAACATCCAGGATCCGAATGTAATTAGTTTGGCTCAATCTCTGTGTATGTATACCTTCCTAATGAATTGAGTTGTTTTGAGCGGGAGGTCATGCCGTTGTTGATAACCAAAGTAATGGAAATGAACTCTTCCCAGCTGTACATGCCTATCTATAATATAAGCTGGCAAGGGTCCATCTGTTGGTACTATTATTCCCTGTCTCTGTTGCCAAAAATTTCATTCATGGGCCTGTAATGGGTGGTAACCACTGACCGCCCACAACCTCACCACCCCAGACCATCTTAACCCCCTAGCTATCCCAAGCAACCCATATACCTGGGCCTAACCTGACCAATCCATTGTCCCCCTGGAGATTAGAATTGTTACAGGAGAAACAGATTTGATTTGGGTGTGGGATTATTCACTGATCAATCAGTGGCATGACACTGCACAAGTTTTAGATTTTTGAGAAATTTCCCCTGATGATAACATATGTTTTTTTCTGGCTGCTAAGTCAGAGCTGTGATTCATGGTGCATGAAACAATGTGATGGTTTAATTCGACAGTAAAACATAATTTGCGCAAAGATTGATGCTTTTGATAACAAGTCACAAGTTAAGATGCTGCTATACCAACTGACTCACTAGCTGACAAAGAGATGGGTCCATGGATAGCACCCTGGGCTCAGAGGATAGCATACAGAGTTTAGAATGGGAGGTTCCCGGTTTAACCCCCAGCGTCCCTTCAGATTCAGATGGGTGTGTTAATTAGAATATCAGCATGATGTACTATTCGCTACAAGGCACCCATTGCATGGAGCATCATGGAAAGAAGCCTCAGGCTCAATGACCTTATTCGTGTGAAGGAAATGATCCCATCTAAGCTGTGTAGTAGTGGTGAGAAGGAATACTGCCATTCATGAGTTCAACTGGATTTAAATTCTTGATTAGACTGAAATCACTAATCCTTTTCAGGTGAAAATTCACAGCTGTGTCGGGTCTGAACAGGTCCTAGCCTTTTGCACCGATACGGTGGGATTCCAACCAACTGAGGCAGGGTATATAAAGTTCTGGTTAGACACCACAGGCTTGGTAAACCACACATGACAAAGGTATCCTGGGAAGCGACTGCACTCAACTCAACTCGCACCACTAAGTTCAAATGAAGGAGTTCTGAGTATCAGGACTTCCCTTGGGATTCCGCTTGAGATTTGGCGTTCCGATCACCCCAGCTGCTGCATGACTTTCTGCTGACGCATTGCTGACGACAATATGACAGCAAGCAGCAGGTGATCCGATAAAGGCTGGGTATTTTTTACATAACAAGTCAGGGTTGACCTCCATCAGAGTACATCAGATTTTACAGAGTACAAATGCCTACGTTTGAACCATACAGCCCCACTTGGCCCAATGGAACATTCCCCTCTATGAATATAGAGCCCTACGTACCGGGTCATCCTTCTTGAGGTACTCTATTATCTCGAGGCCTTTGATTGCTTTGTCCCATTTACACCTTTTGCCTTCTGGTTTTGGATCTACGTATTTATAACACTGCTCTGGGCTCGCATCCACCACACCAACTGCCTTGAACCTGTCAGCAAAAGACAACAAATTACAGGAAATAGACACGTATCTGAGACTGTGATCTTGACAGACACAGGAACTGGCTCTGTGGCCATGACTGTGATTGCACTGCAGACACACTCTCAATGTAGCTGTGCCACAGACACTGTACATGTCACAGTGATTGTCCCGGAGACTGTAATGACCAGTGCGACCAATCGGAACTGTGATACATATTGTCACCGACACTAGCTGTATTTGACACAGGCACATAGTCACAGACCAATTATCGCTGATACTGTCGCAATCACAGCTATGGTAGTTGTCATAGACAGAATGGATGTTGCAGTGATGCACAGGAAGTGGAGAGGCCATCATTTTTTACAGCCCTGCCTCCAGGGCAGTTATATCCCTGATAAATCATCACAGTGCTCTGCTAGCAGAGTGTAAAAAAACATTATAGCAATTAGCTGAGCCTGCAGGCCAGATTTCTATAAGCTTTTTGTCTACGCACTAACAACTGTATTCATAACATTCATTCCCGAGACCCGCTAAATAGTCTATAACGAGACAGGAAAATATGGTCATCTGCTGGCCAACCAAAACAATGACTACTATCCAAAAACCAGGCACACAGCCTAGAGGAAAATCGTATACACGCTCCTAAGGAGCGTCATACACACCCTCTCTATAGGCTTGCATACGCCAAATAGGAGAGATGCATACACCCTAAAGGGGAGTCATACGCCCTAATGGAGGGTCGCACACACCCTGTATAAAGAGTCGGTATCTCCTTGTCCCCATAGATATATAGAAGTGTGGCGTTATGATGATCTATGTACATTATCTAGTGTGACGGGTTGGGAAAATATCTCTGCGGTTGGTGACACGGGAGTGATAAATTATCATATGGATGACCTCACTCTCAAGGGTCCGTGACATTCTATTATTTGGGCTGTAAGTTAGCACCCCCAAACCTACTGTAGTAATATTTTTTGTACTTACACATGGCCATCAAATTCACTAGACGGTCTGCTGAAAATGTTCACTCCCCTCTGCAAATAGAAACAAAATTTATGAATGTCATCAGGGAAGGTCAAAAGCAAACGGTTTTTGGAAAATAATTCAAGATGATAATTGGTGAATAACTGGTTCTTGGTTGACTACAGCCATCCACAATGCGTGGTGGATGGGTGTATTGAATGGTGGGGGTAAATAGATGGAGCAGGGGGC
>Ga0224511_10001233_pt1 | contig 14965 bp, 11 predicted proteins | sample SF_May12_sed_USG_2_FD_169988 | JGI IMG/M metagenome (GOLD analysis project Ga0224511, IMG submission 169988) | Sediment microbial communities from San Francisco Bay, California, United States - SF_May12_sed_USGS_8_1 | ecosystem: Environmental > Aquatic > Marine > Sediment | place: USA...
TTTCGGACTCCAAGTATGATAGTAGAAGAAGAAGAAAAAAGAAGAAGAAGAAGAAGAAAAAGAAAAAGAAGAAAAAGAAGTAGTAGATGTAGAAGTAGTAGTAGTTGTGGTAGAAGTAGTAGAAAAAGCAGCAGTAGTAGTAGTAGTAGTAGTAGTAGTAGTAGTAGTAGTAGTAGTAGTAGTAGTAGTAGTAGTAGTAGTAGAAGTAGTAGTTTAAGTCACATTCTATAAAAAATCAAACAAATGCATTCCTACGTGCATGTGAAAACAAAGACGCAACAAAGCAATCAAGTATTAAGACACTTTACCTGGACAAAGTGGAATATCACAGGAGTCCTTCTCCACTCCAGGGTCTGTTGTGTAACACCAAAAATAGCCGTCTGCTCCGGGATCCCTGGGATAAACAGGAAAACAAAGGAATTTGTGAATTTGTCAATTTCAATTAACGATTTTAGGCATATACGAAGCCCAACAATATTCGGGTGTTCATAATTGTGTATATAACGGAGTGTTATATATAACTGAGTAAACGCTCGATTCAAATTATGAAGCTTCACTTAAAACTGGCGACACAAAACATCAAAATTAGGATAGGGCCGCATTCAACATTTACGAATTAATGATTTAACTTATGTAACTAATATTTTTAATAAATGATATAATTAAAAGGGAAGAAAAACATATAACTAAAAATAAGTTATGGGAAAGTATTCGGAAATCAAGGCGTTGGACATTTGTTCTCTTCAATACACTTACTTTCGTCGAATTCGGAAATGCATATGAAAATTACATTAATTGTTATGTTGTCTGATGTGCAATAAACGGTGTTGTTGTTGATTAAAATACATTCGTTTTTTAATACTTGAATATATAGTGTGTTGGCAATTTCGTTTACTACAGTTACAATGAATTGCAAGGTGTTGCCAGAATGCAATGTTTACATTGTCGAATGAAGTTATTTTGACGTCATGAGTTTTGCGCAGTTATTCTTAAACTGACCAGTAATATGTTTAAATAATGACTACATTAAAAAGTTTCATTATGAATTTATTTTTTTAGTTTTAATCAAAATGAAACAGGTCTATGTAGACGGACGTTCTGCTTTTCTCTTTAATTTTCAATTAGACACTCGGGTTATTAACATTTGTATCCGTAAACCGTAAGCATGAATTTATGTGTTCTAATGTGTAATTTAAATTTATTGATGAATTCAATGATCAAAAACAGATTGACTTTGACCATAAAACGTCGAGATTTTTTCACAACAAATGTGCTAAAAATGGCGTTTACTCTTAAGCAACGATAAGCTGGAATGACGTTAATCGTACAATGTATTAGGGCTCTTTGATAATTTCGATTAATTAATCAGTTTACTTTGAATAAATTACTTTTTGAAATTTGGCAATGTAATTAATTTACCCAATGCCAACACGCTGTTTAAATTTCAATTATCATAGTCTCTGAGTTGTTTCAATATTAGTTACCATAGTTACCTAAATGTTGCTAGTTGCCGGTCTCCATTTTGACGTATTACTTTGCGCGTTAGATATTGTTTGTGCGTATTCAGCTCTTTATTTCATTGCATAATAAAATGTCTAAGAATATTATTATTTTGAAGGACTGAAACGTATGTTGTATGTTCAAACTATTGAAAAACGCAACGCTTAGTAAACAAATAATGACGTTGACGTTATTTTGAATTTGGAGCCCGGCATTGTTAGTTACCATGTGTTAGTACATTTTTTTTATTTGTAACTTTTTTACGAATGCACATATTTAATTGAAACTTACAGTATCTGTCATATATATATAATATATTGCACTGTATTATGTACACCAACCAATACAATCGAGTGATCTTAAACAATTTTATAAACATGTTTCACGAATGTATCGAACAGCCCTCGTACGTTAATAATATGTTATACGAACTGTTAATAGCTGTTAATACGCTATTCATACGTTTGTAAGGAAGTGTCGTCGATAACTTGGGCTTAAACACTTGAAAGTTAGTTATAAGTAGCTTTGTTTTCTCGGAAACACTCGCATTGCATACGTTTTATACTTCGCTATGGTGTAACTGACCTAAAGTTATTTTACTTAAGATATATGTTCTATTGTACATAAGTGTAAGGTTAAATAATATATATATATATATATATATATTAAATATTTTATTCAAATTTAAGCACATTTAATCAACATGATGGCAACATTATAATATTAACTGATGCCAATAGATAAAGCGAATTGGCCATTTTATAATTAAATAAATTGTAAATGCAAGAAAAAAGACACCATGACTCAAACCCGGATTTCTGAGACTAAAAGGTAAGGCGCACACTCAGCTTGGCGGACTTTTTCAGATAATTGAGAATGTTGACGTACGAGGAGTTGTCCTTAGTAATGTGAATTTAATATAGATGTACATGCCGTATGTATTCAATATCTCCAGGTTTTAAACATATTTATAATCAATAGATTACTATGCTGGCGATAGAACATTGATACACACAAAACCATGGTAATGTATACGCGGCGCAAAAGGCCAAGTATTTAAATGATTGAAACATGATTTAACCTTGATACAAGGGTCAGTGGTTAAAGTCCCACTGAAAAATGTCAAACGTTTTCCTTAAAGGTTGACACCAGGCAAAGCTCTAAATTAGTTGTCTCACACAGGTGTGTTATTACATGTGAGGAATAAGTCAGGACTTTGCTTGCGGAGTAAAGAGGCGAGTACTGGTGAAACCAGATATGCTTGTCAGTGTACTAACCATCGTGATTTAACCTTACCAGTATGGAAAAACGGCGTTAATTCATACAATTTATCTGTGAAAAGGACATGTCTTCGGGAAGCAAGCCTGCATGGAACAAAATAGCAACACAACAACAAACAAACAAACAAACAAACAAACAAAAACAAACCTGCAGTAGTTTTCCGCTGCCTCCACAGAACCATCAGGGAACATTTGGTCCTCTCTATAGTCTACATTAACATGTGGTCTGTCTGCATTCCACGGCTGGCAAGTGATGTCATCCTTGGTATAGGTAATGGGCGTCATTATCCCGGTGTTGAGTCCATCCCAACATTCTTTGAACGTCAAAACTGTAACATATGATTAGTATTCGTAACAGTTAAACTGAAACTTATAGATAGTATGTTGTAACAGTTAACAGATGCGATGTTTATACGTTGAACCCATATCATATGTGTTGCCCATTTGAGTGAAAATCTTGGCCGATAGAAGTTACTCCTACACCCACCAATGATTAACAATGTAATGAAATATCCTAACAAGTCTAGTAGTGAACATTACTACAACAAGCTTTAAATGTGTAGGGATCAGAGTCACCTTGTTTCACTTTCATCAGTTTTCTAATAGTATATGCGATCATATATTTTGAGGGAATGCTATGTTTTAACCATTTTAAACAATTGTATAAGGCCAACCGCGTAAATTTGTTGTAAAAACAGCACTAGTGCTACTAAAACCCGGCACCCGAGACTCATTATCCGATAGGACCCGATCCAAGGTTTGGTACTATTGGATCCCGGGTCAGGAGACGTATATTAGTAAAAAAATGATAGGAATGTCTTTTTTATTAATGTACATAATTGAGGAACACAGAACATATAAGGGTTGAAAAATATTTCTTTTTAAGAGTAGGATCCTGTGTGGGTTTACTTGATTACCATTACCTTTTCATTCGAACTATGTAATATATGTCTTATTAATAGATTAAGGCTATTGCACTTAAACAAAACTCTTTTACCGCATACAAGCTTTTCGAGCGTATTGATTTTAGGTCAACATGACGGTGAATGTCTCAGAGGCCATTTATCTAAAACCTTATTCCACTAAATAAATAGGTAAAGAAATTGGTTTTTAAGATAATTATTGCATGTATTAAATTCTAGTTAGGTTGTTGTCTTATATGATTATTTCATTACATATCTACTGTTGTGTTGTTAGGCAATAACTATGCTTCATCTACATATTATTTATTATATTTGCCTTGAAGAAAACAAGTGAATGCTATTTTAAACTATTTCTCTGACAAAAGGGCGATATTGTTATGTTTATAATAACAACATTATGATATTGCTTGCTTCATTTGAAAAGTTACGCTAAAATCTATTATTCAGACCTTTTTTTTCAAAAATATGTCAAAAAGTTGTCAAAAGGACGCGTTCTCTGATTCGAGCTGTGTCAATTCAATTCAATTTCTTTATTGCCTCCTTACACAGAATATATTAAATTAATATAATATGAAGAGAGAGAAACAGATATACACATAATTATATAACTTTCATAAATATACAGATAACGTTACAAATGAAAAAGCAGCAAATAAAACAGGTAAATAATACTATTTACATCATCAATACAATGTTGCTCAACAACACTGAATTGCATACAAATGCATACAGTCATGATAAGTAATGAAAAGAAAAAAAGAAAAATAGGGCGATGATTAAAAACAACAGCAAACAACAACAAAAGAATTCTATTTAAATGACGTTTTTACAGTCGCAAAGAAATGTAGATTTTTAGGAATTAATAGGTATACTAGTATCATGATAAATATTGTTGGGTTAATTATACAAAAGAGAAACTTGCTACAATAATAGACTTAAAACTAGGCTTATATTAGTGGTAGTCACAATTACCTACATTAATACAAAAAAGAACTATCACATCACATCAAAAGGAACAATAGTGTTTCAGCGCATAACATAATGCTATAAAGATATGAACAATGCTTAAAGCAGTAGGCAATGTGAATAGAAGGATGTAGGAAATAATATTTCCCTCATATGCATCAAATTACTAAAACTTTGCAATTTGTTTGATCATGAGATAGTGGTATATTGGAACAAATAGACAAGACAATTATTATTGGAATTATTCTTATTAAAGATAAGAAAGCATGTTAAACATTCTCCTAGAAAATCAAAACAAGAGTAAGACTGAATTTTGAAAAACATACGTATTTTATCTTTTGAGAAAATAGTTTCAGAACATAACCCTATTTTTTAATTCACAAACTTTTGATTGTTTTTCGTATGCAGAATAAATCCCATCAATATTTAAACACTTGTTTATTTTTAACAAAGGTAATCAATGCCAAACACCAACCATTATTGAGTATTAAAACATATGTTATCAAGTAACGCTACCATTGTAACGTTTTTCACGTCATAAACGTAGACCTCACCGATGGACGAAAAACATTCGATTCAGCAGCATTGCAGTGAGCAACTTTAGTCTAATGTTTGGACAATTTCCTAAACAAAATCGTGTTCCCATAGTATTAGTTCAAGTGGAGTCGTACAAAGGCGTGTTCCGGTTTGGCAGGACACTTTTGCCAGATGTTTTCGATTAAAATATTCAATATTCAGTATTTGTATTGTCTTAAAGTTGTCGAAACGTGATATTGTTCCCAACATGTATTGCCTACTTTTGAATCTCAAGAATATACATCTTTTGAGGAAACATCGCCATATTTTATGACGCCATGAATAAGAATTAACGTTCCCCGACATTATTTTGCTAATGGAAATACCATTTATACAATGAATAGGATGCAATTATCTAATATTCAATTTTAAAAAAAATGTTCAACACAACATACTAAAACGTGTTTGTTTTAAGTTTTTAGCATGCGTTTGTGTCAATACAGCTTGCTAAAGATACATTGCATGCAAACATTATTTGCATTAATTCGACTGATTTTGTGATTTTTACTTTTTCTAATCCTGTATTAAAGGGACTCCACTGAGGTTAGGTCGTGTACACCCCCCTTTAAATACTTTTCGAAAACCTGTTTTGTCTTGTTGTTGACGTATGCAGGGCACATCAGTTCATCTTGTGGTACCCTAATATTTATTTTATCGGTTGGCAATTCATTTACAAATTGTATTATATCTGTTGATCTCGGAAAAGCCTCAGTAACGCTCAACAGATACATTCCAATTTTGTACCGAGTTGCCAAGTCGATAGAGGATATATTAAGGTACCACACAATAAGTTTTCTTACACAAAAACATTGGTAACAAGAAAAAATTAGGTTTTCGAAATGTTTCCTTTTTAAGTGTGTTACACCACCAGACTTCAGTGGAGTGTATTTATTCATTTAAAACCAAATTTGGAATATTTTTTATTAGTATAGTATGGAGGAACGCAACGTTAATTCGACCCCCGAAAGTCACTTTAATCCATTAAATTCGATAACTCTAAAAATCTCTATCTAAAGAAGTTTAATAAAAATGCACGGTAGTGAAATTTCATAACCATACTCCTCTTATAATGAATTCAAAAGCAGTTCTGGGGGCTTTGAAAGTTTTCTTAAAATATAAAGCAAAGTATCCACAAGTTTGCAGAAAACTGGAAAAAAAAATATTTTTATTCTAAATTGTGGAAATATGATTACAAAATTAGTGTCGAAAACAGCGCAATAAGCAATAAGCCGCCCTATTAGAGAACTGATAAAAGAGAAAGCCCTCAGGAAGCATAGCCTGCACGAGAAAACAGCAGCCTCGGTTTTATTGAAGCTGTTCATCAGTGGTAATGAATGATGCCACACCACTGAGGGCATTGCCTTTGGGGTGACAGTGGTGTGGCATCATTCATTTCTACTGATTAACAGTTTTAAAAAAACCGAGGCTGCTGTTTTTTCGTGCAGGCTATTCTTCCTGCGGGCTTTTCCTTTCATCAGCTAATTAAATCACACATCAGGCAAGGAATTTTTCATGTACGCTACTCACATTCTTCTATACTCAGTCACGTTAAAACGCAAACTACTTTGAACATTAAAATATTGTTTCTCAAATAAACTTTCAATGGTCACTACCCCCAGTTTTAGCTCACCTGAGTGAGCTTTTATGATGGCCCATTGTCCGTCGTCCACCGTCCGTCCGTGCGTCAAATTGACCACGCCCCGGGAGTCCCAATTTTACATTGAACTATATATGGAAAACTTTAAACGACTTCTTCTCTTGAACCGCTAATAGGAATTCGAACAAACTAAACAGGAATGGTACCTGGGTGGTCCCCTACCAAAACTGTTCAAATGGTTTTGATTTGTTGCATAAGTAGTTCACGGGGTCAAAAAGTAGGTTTTCAAATTGCATTTTTAAAACTTCTTCTTGTCTGAACTACATGGCCTAGAGATTTCATATATGACATTTAACACTATCTAGAGGTTCTCTACCAAAGTTGTTCATGTTATGCCCCTGTGGTCATATTTGACCCCTCCCCAGCGTTCACAATTTTACATTGAATTATATAGGGAAATCTTAAAAATCTTCTTTTAAAAAAACTCCACGAGCCTAGATGTTTTGGTGTACAATATTAGTGGTCCTTTATAAATGGCTCCTCTGTGATCTTTGACCTTTTCCTCAGGTGAGCAACCCAGGGCCCTTTGGGCCCTCTTGTTTTTTTCTATGGTCAATAATGAGTATATCCACCATTCGCAATCATCAATGCTAAACAGCAGCGTCGCATAGAACACGCCATTTGAGATATGAATTGTTGTGAGATGGTATTCCACTCTTCCAGGACGGCTTCACGCAGCTAGTGGACGTTCGGGGGTTGTTTTGCGTAAACGTAAACGCGCCCTTTGAGGTCATGAAACATATGTGCTATAGGCGACAACTCTGGTGACAGCCCAAATATAACGCATTTCTGAGCAAGGGACTGTTGTGTAAACTTTGCCGTTTGTGGCCTAGGAACTACAGCATTAGCCAGCACTAATTTACATACACGTGCGCGTTCACTTTGCGACCAAACAAAACAAGCGTCTTGTTTTTACATGTATTCCATCCCAAGTGTTGTGTTGTTGAACGCAGCCTTGGCGTAACGCTCAACACAACGCCGCCATACACGTTGGCGTCCACCAGCTTATGTAAATTCGCGTTTCATCGGAAAACAACACACAACTCCACCGCTGTTGGGTAAACGTTGCGTGCGTTCGTACTAAGCTTGAACGTTTCGCTTGTGTTCTTCCGAAATCCGAGAGGCCTTCAGTTGTCTTTGGCATCGTGCTTATTGGAGCCTCTTCCTGGCGGTTTGAGGGCGTATGCGACTTCTAATAGCATAAGCCAACGTGTTCATAATAAGGCGTGCGACGTAAAATGGTTATAGTAAAATGGGTGCACAAATAGTTAACACATGTGCGCACTTTTCCATGACGCCCATAGTCTGTTTCGAGGTTTGGGTGGCCGCCAGGCACCCGTTTCGAAGGTGAATGACACGCACCTGTTCACGCACCTGTTGGTCCCGGTGTCTGGTGGTCACACTGGGCTGACGTGGTTGACAACGTTCCCTTACTCTTCCTGTGAGTTGCACTCGCTAAAGACGTGTAACAATCGACACACTGCAGCAAAATGTATTAGCTACATGCTGCTTGGAAGCCCTTACCATGAACATTTCAAAAGCTTGGTTGCGTTCATTTTCAGAGGGTCGTGGCATGCCAGCGTCGATATGTGTTCGATAACGAATGAACTTTTTTAAAAGTAACTCTATACTGACAATGTTGGGGCATACAGCAAAAGGCGCGAAGATTAACAATTCATGTGTCACGAGGTTCACGTGCATTTTTGTAAATGTGTCAAACTACCCCAAAAAGAAGCGTGATGTTGAAGAATTACTTTTTTACATGTTAAGACGATCGAACAACATCATAAGTGAACTTTAAGTATTTACATAACAAAATGACCGAGATATACATAGACGCAAAGTTTGCGTTTTTAAAGTTACTAAGCATATTTTGTGATTTAGTGGTTAGCGCGTTTGAATACGGTGCTAGAGGTTGCAGGTTCGAATCCCATTGCAGGAAAGATTTTCAATATTTGCTTTAGTAGTCACACTTTTCATTTTTTTTTAGGTTTTCCTACAAAATGTTTGTGTTAAATACTTAACCGTTTCATTTAAAATGCTATTTTAAGCACGGTAATTACAGTGCATTCAACAATTCTAAATTACCTGTCTCAGTGTACGATATATAAAATAATCCTAGTAAAAGAACACCTCTTTTGGATTGCATTTGTATGCACATTTTTGCTACAGCTAGAACATCCTTCAGTGATTTATGGCAGTAATATCACAATGTTAGTCTTGCAATATGAAATGTGAACAAGATTAATTAATTATGCAACCACTTAATTGCTTGTTTCCAATATCATTCACTGAGTAAAACATTATTTGATTATTGTCTTATCTGAAGTTATCTGAAGCGGATAAAAAGTTAATCATAAATGGCATCACAAATAAATCTGTACATTGGAATATATCTCTTAACCTATCCTCTTTCTAATTGATATAATAAATTATATCAGATATGCTAATTGAATGTTAATACCAGGAGGACAGAGACTTATGTGGCAATTTTACAATATTTACATTCACAGATGGCAGATGGCAAACAAATACACAGAATAATACATAACAACATAAAAACAATGCAACAAACTATACACAATTAGTCAGTGTCGTATGTACAAAGAACTGGAACGTATTTTAAAAGCATAATCAATGATGCGGCCAAGTCTTTGCAAGAGACAAACATTGTTTAGAGATTTATACTGGGTTGCTCGCCGCTACTGTGAGAGGGTATTTATTTATATTTAATTAATCCTAGAGTAAATAATAAAATAAATGGAAGAGATGTTCAAAGAAAAAAATGTTCTACACTTTTATTTTCTTCAAACCTAGCAATATCCGAATAAGGCAAGTTGTAATATGAAACAATCTGTCATTTCTGAACGGGTTTTATATAGGTTGGGTTATTCGCAAACGGAGATAACCTCTCCGATCCTGTTTTGTCTGTTCGTCAACGACATTGAGTTCGCTCTTCAAGAAAACATTACATGTGAACTACTTCTAGATCAATTGTCAATATTTTTCTTGATGTAGACTAATGTGTTTTGTTAAAAGAAACTGCCGAGGGTCTTCGATTTAAGGATGGAATTTCATTCTGGTTGCTTTGAGGGGATCCTAAACGCAATGGTTAAACTGACAAAGCGCTTCATGGGTAGTTTGTTGTTTTACCATTGCGTTCAGGTTTCCCTCAAAGCAACCAGAGTGTAATTGTATCCTTATATTTACATTCTTAAAGAAATACGCTATATTCAAGCTCAATTTTACATAATAATTGCTTGTTTTAAGTGAATAAAATAACCTTGTCAGCTGGAGGAAAAGGCTGTTCCTCCTTCCCTCATAACACATTCTAATTATTATTACGCGCTATCAATAGATCTTCCAAGTTTATATTAATTTCTTTAAAACCACGGGTCACAAATTGAAACTGAAATTGTATTTGTACATACCGATAACTTCACTGCTTAAAGAGGCGCAACTAATGAACCATGTCGTTGGAGTATTGATTTTATTGTGCTGTGCTGCAACAGAGTGTCCAGTGTGGCGAGGTTGTTTATGCATTGTTTACATAAGGTTGCAAATTGAAACACGTGTGTGTGTTTTCTTCAGTTTTTTTACGCAAAAGGAGGAATAAGAAATTAAGTAGTGCGTGTTTAGCTTCAGATTATGTTAAAAAGTAAGTTTTTATGTGTGCAGTTTTTGTTTCAGAAAAATGTTTTTCAACTTAAAGAAATGAAAAAGAATGTCTAATATCAGGCAGTGAAGCGTCAGGATTCTGTTGGAAATGTGTCTTGAAATCAATGTTTTTGTTTACAAGAACAAACTAAAAACAATCGTCTATCGTTAGCAAAATATCAATTTACTTGGCAAAACATGTGAGAATCTACTTCATTAAGTAGGTCAAGTTTTTGTTTAAAAAAATAAAAGTTCACAATGCAGAATGTTATGAAATATCTACGCCAGTGATGAGGCATTTTCTTTAGAGACTCTAGATGCAATCGTTTTCCTTATCAAAATGTTTGTTAAATGTAAATATTACATCCTAATCAGCTACAGTTTTTTTGTTGATAAATAGCTACTCAAAGTAAACATGAATAAATGAAATTTCTTTTTAAAAGGAATGGCTTGCCATGTTGTGAAGATGCGATACTGATAATTATTTCGTATGTGACACTCAAGTATTAAAACCATAAGGTCCGTGAATAGGAAACATTTTATTTGAAGTTAAAGTAACATTAATGTCGGTAGTTATTTATAAACATTCCGCTAAAAATAGCATTACATCATCATAATCGGAACAACTCGGCCATTACAGTCTAGCAAATGTTCGGTAGTTTACGTAATAATATCGGAATCGCCCGAACCTCGACTGGTTCCCATCTCCATTCGGGCAATTAGCATGCATAAAAAGGAAAGCAGGGAACTTTCAAACTGGAAATACCTTTCCAAAACAATACTGGCTTACCGTGAACGGCAAGCCAAAAAGAGTCATGATATTCCTCAAAAACAACAACATATTACATGTTACAGTGAGATTGAAATCTTCGATAACTTCAATTGTCTAGTATTTACATTAAATATTTAAACAGTGCACGTACTGTTACGAAATGTATTGACCCCCTTTTAAATAAGCCTGAAGGCGTTATGTGTATTGAAGAGTATTATTAAGGATCTCTAGTTGTCAATAACAATACGATTTGACTTATTTGACACATATGCTGTTTCGGTGATGGATTTTTGCTGTGAAATACACGTATGGGGCTTTTCTAAGCGAGAGGTTGGAGAGAATACACAAAACGTTCTTAAAGGCAAACATTGGGTGTTACATTAACAACAAGCAATTACGCCTTATTCGGCGAAACTGGATGCCTTCCGCTTTGCATAATATAAATTGAAGAGATGTTCAACGATAAAATGTTGTAAACAATGTAGATATGTCAAAATTAAGGGCACCATGACAAATGGCCCGTACAAAAACCAACACACTGAACAACACAAAAACACGTAGAACACCAAGTCGAAACAGACATTCAGAAAAAAATAATCTTAAAGCAGCATAAAACATAATAAAATAAACGGTAAATACTGGTCAAGTTATGTTCAGTGGAGAAATCTATTATAACTGGCCCCTTCATTCAGTTGACATATCGTCGGTAAAACATCGTTTTTCTTTGCATAAACTACTGCGTTTCTAACGCAGTAGCCGTTATGTATAGTAGGAATATCCCGACGGCAGAACAGCGAATTGTCTGTTTTCAAAGCAAAAAAGTGAAAATACATGTATGTATGTATGTTATTTTGATTTCTAACAACCATTATATAAAATTATATTTTGAAATATTTGTAACTAATGATTTTCTAGTATACTCTGGAGGTCAGCTGCTTTAAATGTTCACGTTTTATTCAAACTGTATATTAAGAGGGATGTTCAATATATAATATTTACACCTCTATTTCCATTTCTTCAATATCCTTTACCGGACGAATGAAGTTCATTCCTCGATGAACACCGTTAGCCTTATCACCGCGCAAAGGTTCGGAAAACGCTAATGACGTCAGGAATTCCCCGCTATTTTTAGAATGCTGCTATTTTAAGACAGCTTCTACAAGATGTAAGGCTATTCTTATAGCCTCCCCAAACAAATTTCGTTTTCTCAATACAGACTTAGGCTTTTATTGTTTACTAGTTTTTACTCAGTTTATGTACATTTTAATAAAAAACCGTTTACTTAAAAGTATTAACCGTTTAAAAACGGGGCACAACCGTCGCAAAACAAACAAGTTTTAGTGTTATGTGTCGCACTGTGACGTCATTCTACATTTACCGAAAGTCATACACCTATGCATTCTTAAGTTATTAAGGGAACAACAAAACATCTATTGACTGACCAACATTTGCAAAGCAATACAATCCCACAATCTTGAATGCGTGTTTAATAAGAATTTTGGAATATATGTGACATATGGTCTTAAATTACTTAAATGTTACATGCAGTTTCTCTTTGTTGGGAAACTAAATAAAACAATTATTATAAGAGATGATTATAAAACAAATGACTTTTTAGTGGCTGTATGCTTAATATATATCTCATTTGTAAGTCAAATAATTGAAGGAAGCTACTCCATACAACTAGAGTCCAGTGGGCTGCCCTGTGGTATACTTCCATCACAATGTCATAGTCAGCAATCTGCAAGATTTTGTAACAATACAGCTAGAAGACTTTGTTACCAGTGTAGTTGGAGGCTGTTGCAAACTAACTGATGACTTAAGGTCATATTTACTTTTTAAAGTTAAACATGTATAATTTACTTGTTAAGTTTCATAATAAAATACCCAGAAACCCTAACTCCTAGGAACTCTTCATATAAAAAATACATACCATACACCTTTCTGGTTTGTTTGGCTTGAATGTTCCATTTATTATTCCTCCAAAAGTGGAACTAGCCATGGGGAATATCCTTCTGTGTCCCCTTTCAGTTTGCTTTTGGGAGAGCATTTTTATGTAGCAGTCAAGGATCTGTAAAAAAACAGCTTGCAAGTGCTATTATATGATTAGGAAGTTGAACTTTCATGTTCTTCCTTTGTTTAATTAAATGTTTGTTTAGTGTAACTTAAATGAAGTTTTGTACTTTTTGTAGCTGCACTGATTAGCATTTTAATACAATGCTACACCATATCTCACTTTGTTTAAAATCATATGCTTTTTTGATAATTTAAATACTCACATTGTCTGTCAGCCAGTTACTGCCCTTTAAGGACCGTACGTCTGTGTCTGTTATTGTCTGGCCATCGACAGGAATGTCACTGTCTCTATCGAGAGCCCACATATGTTCCACCAGTTGCTTAGCTAGTAAATAAAACAATTGCTTTCATTGATATTACAAGTAATTATGAAAACAGATATATATAAGTCCTTAAATTTCATGCATTCTTGCATTTTTCAGATGAACCTGAAATCAACCTTATGCTGGTAGAAAATCACTTTAGTGATCTAAAATGAGACTGACTACAAAATGCACCTTGGAGCATAGCTGCATCAGAATGGATTTGCTGCTCCTGGAGTATAGCTTCATGAGCTTGGCTTTGCTGCTCCTGGAGTATAGCTTCATGAGCTTGGCTTTGCTGCTCCTGGAGTATAGCTTCATGAGCTTGGCTTTGCTGCTCCTGGAGTATAGCTTCATCAGCTTGGCTTTACTGCTCCTGGAGTATAGCTTCATCAGCTTGGCTTTGCTGCCCAGTGCCAATATCAGGATGGCCTACTGTGGAGATCTGGAAACCTGCAATGCACATTTTAATGGAACTATCAGTAAATAATTGAATGTAGAGCGGGGAGTTTTGATTTGACAGAAAATCAGTCATTATTCATTACCAAGGTTTCATACACCTTTGCATTAGGACTATCAAAGTCCTTGTCCATTGACCACAACTTTTCAACTAGCCAGTAAGTAATGGGAAATTGTTCCTTAATATAAACAGAGATACTTTCAAATTAATCAAACAATTCAGTAAATTCAGCCTTAACATCTTCGCAACGGTTTTACAGTCCTTTGCAAAACAGTATAAACAGCCATAACTCTGTGAACAATTATGTTTTACATTTGTCAGCTTTTATTACTGAGCTGAAATGCTTGAGGTTATTACTTTCATGACTTGGGATTCCATCAGTGTTGACCACTTGAACATCTGCAGAATCTTTGACCAATGCCTGGGTATCTGTAAACCAAATAAGGAAACATTATTACATGAAAGCCAAATTGAAGGAGGGTATGACATGCATAGGATAAAGTCCAAAGTCTTTATACCAGTAAATGTCAGAAACTTATGTTGACTGGATTCAAGATATGAACAAAGAACGGTTATATAAAACACAATGCTGGTCAATAGAAGCAGTGTACAATGCATTGCTTTTTTGCAGATCCCTTTTTCTAGTTCATTTTTATCTCACCTTCATTATTTTGGTAGACAATTCGTCTGCCCTGCTTCCTCTTCAACTGGAGCTTTCTCTTTGCAGACCTTAAGGGCAGTTGTCCATTCACTGGCATGACTTTTCCTACAAGTTCTTGTAGCATAGAGTGCATTT
>Ga0224511_10001234_pt1 | contig 14959 bp, 6 predicted proteins | sample SF_May12_sed_USG_2_FD_169988 | JGI IMG/M metagenome (GOLD analysis project Ga0224511, IMG submission 169988) | Sediment microbial communities from San Francisco Bay, California, United States - SF_May12_sed_USGS_8_1 | ecosystem: Environmental > Aquatic > Marine > Sediment | place: USA...
CCGCCGGCATCATCGGGCTGAATGGGAAACCAGGAAATACAAAACAATGAACGTAGAATCCTCAGGCTATGGTCGGCATAAAATGTATTGATAGTGTCGCTACCTGACAGCATCGTCAGATTAGTGTTAATGAGCAGAGACTAATTCAATTGCTTATCCGAAAACTATGAGCATTCACATTTCACATACAGGTGCTGCAATGTGACCGCTCTCAATGAATATGTCTCTGTTCAACTATCAACTGAGGACTAATCAATGTGTATTCGTGTTTTATTCGTCTATTTTGGCCCAAAGACCGGTTGCCATAATGCAGGGAAAATAGAGGCAAAACAATGGATAATTTTAGAGCCGTTAAGGCTAGATAGAACAGCGGACCCTTTCATGTTGCGTTTTCAGTGCCCACCACCTTATCAGGGTAATCTGGGGAAAATTATGAAATCACTATTAGTCGGGTGTGGTACTTTACAACAAAATGAGTGGACGCATGCGAGTCGACTGAATCGGTGACATAAAGGACTTCGTCCGACTCTAACTACGCGGATGCTTTTGTCCATAAATCATGGGATGATTACCCACTGAATGGCATTTCTCTTATACACCTAACACCTCGTTGCCTTCCTGTTGGAGAGATAAAGCTTTATCGTCTGTGACCAAGATGACACAACATAGCGTTTTGAATATTTTTTATCTTAATTGTGATGTGCTCAGAAAAAATGCAAACCAACCAGTTTTGCGGGTCGTATTTGAAACCCGTATTGCAAACTACATAAATTTCATACATATTGTTCGCTGAAGGTTGGAGAAACTGAATGCGTAAAGATGGCCAGATCAAGGAATACTCAGACAGAGGGACGCCGTGGCAACAAATAAACGAACGATACCTCCCTAGTGATAGTAATGAATACATGGTACTGCTCCAGCCATACTCTGACCTCACCAAACTGTAGATTACAGCTATAGTTGCGAAATTACTGTCTGAAAGTCTTGATCAACTAATTTAATGGCTGACCTCCTGAACTGAAATATAATGTATTATCATAATATGTTGGCCATAAACTGAAACTGTGTTTGGCAAGTAAAGTAGCTAAAAATACTGCAGTTATGCATTCGTGAAGGATAGCCAACTATGCTCAATGATCGAAGATGCTTAACCTATGCTTACAATGATCATTTCAAGGTTTAGTACGCAGATAAATGGCTGCATGAACAACATGGATCAGCTCCCGGACAACTTCCCATGGTCCATCCAAACAGCTTCTTATCATCCATAGGCATACTGATGGAACTGGGATTTCTGAAACGCTATAAGTTCTTCACTCGGTTGGTTGAGCCTTTAGCGTCGTTATCAGAGATTCATCTCTACACTTGGTACCCATTCTGTGAATACAATGCAGCAGCCTAACCTGCCTTCCACCGCCCAGATCAAACTTCATGCTCGATCAACATAAATATATCAATGCCAGCATACATCCAGCATGAATGCTCGGCAATGACTCGGTGTATAATACCCGAGCCTCAAGGTGATTTTCCTTTTTCGTTAATTGGTTTCTTGATGAAAACCTGCTAGTTATAATCCTAATAATTGCTTTTATGAAATTAACCGACAAAGGTGACTAGCCTTTATCTTCCTATAGCCTCTGTCTGGGTCAGTGATGGTACACAGAGCATTTATCTTGCCCCTCGACTGGTTTATCTGTACATTATATGTTGCCTGTTTCCGCCTCCTCCACACTTTAGACCGATCACCATGGATAGTAGGATATCTCAGTGATAGAGGGCTGGGCTCGCAATCATGAGAATCTGTGTTCGAATCCCGGGTCTGACAGAATATGAGTACCAGTATGAGCTCCTCAAAGTCTAATCTTCATTCTAAATGAAATCAAGTCTTGCTACAAGGTAGAGCATTGATACTGACTCGCTTGCGGTGCTCCATGGTAAGCAAAAACCGGTGAAAAATGAGTATCCAAACTGATAATTTCACCACATCAGTGGAGACATCATACAAGAAAATAGACCAAGTGCCCCCCCCCACCTATCAGTAGTGAGACCCAGTACTGTTGTATTCCACTCTAGTTATGCACACCATAAGCTCACAGGTCCCATCTCATTCAACTACCAGAATCTATACATACTGCCATTGTCACCCTTTCTGTTACACAGTTTCATTACGGACCCTAGTTTGGTAAGTGGTAAAGTTCATTGTGCCAGCCATGATAGCTCAACGGGAGAATAAATGCGTCTCACTGTCTGTCCTCTTAGTTGCCCTAGTTCAATTTTCGCAGTGTACAAATATTTCAAGGGGTTTTTCCCTGACTTTGCCACTCTGTCCTGAACCAGCGAGTCAGAAAATAGCTCAATCTTCCCTTAATGTGAACGCACAACCTGTTGACATTGACGAGGAAGGCCTACGTTCAACCATGGACAGACAATGGTCGAAACAAAGGTAAATAACCTAAACATCTGGTCTATAATCCCTCGATAGCCTCACTTGTACCACTTCTGGTCTCTGCCCCCTTTCTCTATTTCCATTCAAGACAACGGATCGGCCAATGTACCACTATAATAATGAGTTACTCGGTATTAGTTGCCCATTGCATAAAGCCATGCAGTGACGGCACTATAGCTGATTGATATAACCCTGACTTTGACTACGTAGCCACGCGATAGGAATCCCTATGGGCTTTCCGCGACCGATCCATTGTCACCAGCATGAACGGTCTTGTAGTTTTGAGTGAGAAGCCAAATTAATAAAGGTTGTTTTTCGCTTGGCTGCGTTTTCCAATGCACAAATCTGCAATTGAGTAGGTAATACAGTGGTGTCGCCTAATATAGTTGCTACTCGGTACTTCCCGATAATTTCACGATTTCCACCCCTGGGTGGTAGTTAGATTGATTATTGAGCCTGTGGCATGCCAGTCAAGTGCTTGGCTAATCGTCCATTGTTTTGGATTAATTGTCTATCCTAAAAAATTAAACACATGAATCCAATTTGTGTCGTAATTATGAATGAGCTGTCTGGTAAGGATAACTCCCAAAAACATATTTCCAGGAAAATCTGAACTCCCCCATGTGGTACATCCGTATGAGGCGACGCATTCTTCCTCACAGCGGCAAGGTTCCCATAGACTTATGTGCCTACATGAGTCATTCAGGAATCAGGAAGGCTGTGTTGTAAATCATTGTAGCATTTCATCCTGGAGGTGGCGACATAGGTGTAAGATTGAAATCAACATTTCAAATCTATGACAATCAGCCAGTTCGGGTAGGGGGATGGCTCAATGACTAAAGCGCTTGGCTCAAGATTGAAGGAACCTGGGTTCAACTCCTAGTCATGCTGTGTGCCCATTGTGCAAATGCGCTCCTCACATAATTCCTGTAGCCCCTACCGCGCCACCGAGCCCCCGGCTTATGGGATTCGCTAAATAGAAAGGCCAATTTTTCGAGTAGCAAATTGTAAAAGCGCCATGGGTGGTACTCAATGTACAGGCCTTGGTCATGGTAGGGGATTGTCAGTTTTGCGCCTGCATTCCTGTTATTTATCCTTTTGCAGCAATCGATCAACTTCCCAACTTCTGACAACCATATCGTCGGTATAGTTGTGATGCGCAACTGTTCATGGAAGAGAGGCACTGCGGCTGAGTGGTTAGAGCACTCACCACTGGTGCTGAAGGTCAAAACATTTTTGAGCATTGGTCTTTCAATACCCCTTGTCCACCTAGCAGTAAATGAGTACTGACCCTCTTCAGGACTGGTGAAGGCGGTGAGACAAAGGAGTGGCACCTCGCCTCATTTGTACCGTTGCCTGTACAAGTTGGCCACTTCCCCAACGGCTATGGGACAGACAAGCTTCACCTTAGTTTACCTCACACCGAATTAAATCACGCGCGAGCGTGCAGTTCATATCCCTGGCTCATTCATGTAGTTACGTAACAAACTCACATCTCATAAGCCATTGCGTTCTCACACATCGACCTCTTAGGTAGAGCGTATATCTGGGCTATGTGAGATATGGATGCGTATCGCAAGCACTATCCAGTCATTCTGAATGGCACTTGGCCTCATCCAAGCTGTACTCAAATGCTGTCCCATTGTAACAGTAGGAAAGTTTGCAAATTTTCCACTATAACATAACTCATTGGTCAATAGATTGGAAGTACACTCCTGAAAAATATATTACCATTCCAGCTACATATGTTATTCTTATGTAGATATTAGAACAGACACTGTAGCTGAGACCCTGTGGCCAACACATACCAAGCTCGTTTGCTCCCCTTTGAACTCAAAGAAGAGGAGGTATATCACGAGAAAACCTGACTAGTGCGTAAGTTGGTTTAAAGTAAGGAAGCATTGCGCAAGCATCAGCCTCACTAGCTTACCAGGTCAACCTAACAACCTGCCAACCATGAGCCTGAGTTACTCCAGAGCTCCTCTAATCGAAAGGACAATATATATGCAGAGGTTTGCTTTAGACTGGAATTCTGTGCGTTTGTCAATGAGCGGATAGAGTGCTACATGTACATGAATACGTAATCCATAGATCTATAAGATTTACATGCTCCAACACTGGCAACATCTTCACGCGTTAGAGTAGACAATCTGCCCTTGGTATATCGCTGAAATCTGTGTAAGCTGCCAATCGATATAACTCCTAATAAAATAGCTGGATACTTCTGTTAATCAACGGGATTATCCTTTGGTAACATCCACAACAGCATGACTGTTAATCACTCTGTGTCACCGACAGGTAGTCAGTCACTGTTATACAAGTGCCCTGCTCACCCTACCGAATTCTCAGCAGGTACTCAGTCAGTACTAAACAAGTGCTCTAGCCACCTGCCGGATTCTCGGCAGGTATTTGATGCCTTTAACAAATCTCTCACTCCAAATTGCTTGCATGGCTTCGGAACACCACGGGTAAAACAATGGAGGTCCAAACCAGTGGATAAGGGTCAAGATCACTCCATGGCTGTCGAAGATCCACCTCTGCCTTCTCGTTAAGAGTAGCCGGATTCTCAGCGGGTGACAACCTCTCAGGACCATGCATACATTGAGTGTTGTAGCTTGTCCTTCACACTAAATCCGCGAGTGCCCTGGTAGAGTGGAGCGGCCCTGGGCGTAGTCAGCTTGTACTGTGCCAACGTGACACAGGCAGCAATTTCGTTACACTGTAGTCATAATAAACAACTGACACTGAGTGTCATAAAGCACAACCCACCCTGCACTACCCCCAATGTATGATATATAATAAGATGATTTTATTTTACATGTATAGCAGCACTAAGCCACTGGCATGCGTGCTGGATGGTCCATGATCTGGCCCCATAGAGAAGATAATACTTTTGGTAGAGTTCTTTTATTCAACACTCTAATCTTGACCTGATGAGGGTAAATTGTGGAAATGATGCCTCAACCTGATTTAATGCAGAGGCCTTATACATCATGCACCAAGTCATGACTTTACACAGTGGAACCGCCTAGAGCCCTTTTTAGCTATCTGTATGTGATTATTCATCTCAATCAATCATGACTGGGTTCGGAATCACCTTTTTCTATACTAACTAGGTTAACTTGGTTAACTGGGCTTATTCATATAGCGCTTCTGGCGGTGTGTACGGAATCATCCCCCCTCACCCTACAGATGCATACGCGTCACTCATAGGCAGTGTGCAGTCTAGTCCGCTGCACTGGTGGCCTGCATGACTTTATATCAGCTGAGAATTTCTATAAAATCTGTGCGCCATCTACTGCAAACAGCTTATATCAGGGTAATGGAAAAATTGTGTATTAAAGGATGCGTGTACGTATTCGCATATAAATACCCAGTTGTGATAAGTTGTGTGTTACTTTACAGGATGGGATACAGCCACTTCACTTGCAAATATCTGTGTCAGAGGAAGTTGTGAGAAAAAAGGGAGCAGAGGATTACTATAGCGAACAGTTCATAAGCTTTGCTACGGCCCACCATTCCATAAACCGCAAGACTCTTGAGCTTTAAAATAATGCCAGCCTAGCAATGCCAACCGCAGATTCTGTATATTTATGTCTGGGAATTGATTTTTTAAACCCGTGACCATGCGTGTTGGTTGTTGCGGGACCTGAGGGCAAAAGAATCTGTATCGCTTCGTATTCCTTGTGTCCTTTCAAAGGGCTTTTGACAACTTGGCTGTGCCCATCTCCTCTGCTAGTGTTAGCTAGGATATACGTGTGTGGGGAGCATCGACTTTTAACAGGAAGACTTCATGACCAAGTTTTGAACCAGTGACATGTCACTGTTTGAACCAAGATTCACCCGATTGCAAGTCCAGTGCTTTACCACAGAGCTATTCGGCTATCCCTATCAATTATAGGTGCTTATCCAGATTTTCCAGAGTCATGGTGGCCGGGTCTATCAAGTATACATAGAAGTATTTATATGGAACCATTGGATAGAAAGATTCTTATCATAAATGTTTACTTACAAAAAAGTACTTGGCCATCTCATGGAGCGGTAGGAGGTAAGATTACTGTGATGAGCTTATTCTCACAACGGCATCCCGCCGTGACGGGGACTCAAACGTAGGTTCTCATTATTGAGTTACCCTGCTAGCTCGAGCAAACGCGGTGCTAGGTGCTAAACTTATTTTTAGATTTGTTCAGTCTGTCTGGAGCCATGTCTTTATTGAAGCCTCACCCTCTCGGGTGCCTGATATACTGGTTTTTGACTTTATGTACATTTGTAAGTAGACGATTTTAAATATTCATAAAACTGTCAAGGTCCCAAGTAACCATGTCAGTTAACGGTCAATGTCACAAACATAACATCCGTATAGTGTGATAAGCTGACACTGAATAGCACCAATAGTGTATTGCTGCCGGCTGTCGAAGGAGTTTTTCCTCAGGCTTAAAAAAATTTGATTTTTGTTGACTCTTCACAGTGATTTGAATACCTGAAAGTCGGTCAGTTATTTCACCAGGGACGGCCTCCATTCACCCTTCAACTACAAGTGACTTTTGAATTCATTCGTTCGCGTAATGTGATGGACCAGTGGGTCTAAGCAACTATTCTTTACGCACTCAGTTTACACATGGTTGTGCGTTGACTAACCCGCTTTTATTTAACAATCCTCTCTTTGTCGACTAAAATAAGGCATACGGAGTGAGTCGGATGTTGGTCGATTATGCATTGAATATTCGAGGAGGCGATTGAATCACAGAAATAATGATAAAAATGACAGGTATAGAAGGGAAATCTGTTTCGATTAAGGATTGACCCATTTACAATAGAGCCAGATCCTTTTCATTGGTCACATATTAACCGTAGGAACTCATTGACCAACCAACCAGAAATAAGCCGAGAAACGCACAATTGTAATTGCAAAACCAAGTCATAACGAAGTTTAAGAAGAAAACTGCTCCTAGTATTCTTATAGGGAAAAGTACATGGATAATTAATTATCTGCCTAACAGACACAATATATGAATGTTTCAACTCGTGATGAATAATTGCACACAGAGCGTTACGAACAGTTTTAATATCGATAGCCGTTCTGATGACTGGAGTTTCTTATAGACGAAAAAAGTCTGCAATCATCTGATGTGATATAATTGATACGTCTGTAGTCATTACATGTGGATAGGGAAGAAGACCTAGACTAAAAAGATTGCTTATTAGCCTATTACATGTATGTTATACGATGTTGCAGTGGGCTGTGGGTGGCGGGAATAACTCACTACGAGAACACCGGGCTCCAATCATGAAAGTCTGGGTCAGAACACTGGTTATGGCAGCCCCAATGCGAGTATGAGCTATTCACATTCTAATTCTAGCTCAAAAATAAAAGGAAGTCTCACTATGAGGTGGAGCATTGATACTGACTCGCACATGCTGCTTGGGGCTGGTAAAAATCTAATATCAAGACCAGTAGCTTCAGCATGAAGGTCCTGCCACACGATGAGGAATTCGCGAAAAAAATCGTGAAAATTTTGGGAAAAATTACTTGGCTAATTTCCGATAGTTGTCTCGCCGCGAAACTGACAGTTCAAGCATATGCTGAATAAAATCACAAATCGCGCTTACAAGGCAAGCACTGATTGGTTCAAACACTTCTATAGCCCATGGGAATCCGTAGACTATAAGGTAGAAAGTCAAAATGGCCAACTACGTCTGACTTTAAACCTTATTTGGGCTAGTTTGGGAGCAGTCATAATCGCAGGGCAAGAAACGATCACAAAACATGAAAACTGAACCAGACCATCAGAGGCGATTATAAAATGAAATCTGTCAAATTTACCTGCGAGTAGCGGCCAGTTGAATCCATCTATGAGCAAAATCCTCACGAAACCCCTAGGTTCTCGAATAATGATCAGAATCATGTGGTTAGGAACACTAACAGCGAATTTATTGTGATTTGCGATTAGCATATCACAAAATTGCCATCGTGTGGCAGGCACTGTATGGTGAGGACGTCATATTTTTAAGAAAAATTGAAGGCCAGGAGCATTAGAAACCACTATGCATAGACATACATACACACCACTAATGCATTTATGTGTCACATATATAGCTCTGTATGAGTTTTAATGCCGGAAGCTAGACATAAAACAAAAGAGGACTAATTTAATACATGCACTCTGAATTACTATAGCTCGTGCCATGGTTATTTAACAGATCTGAAAAAAAGAGGCACCAAAGCTTAACCCAATAAAACTAACACCAGAATTTACTAGTTAGGTAGTTATTTTTTATTAAGGAAACCAACTTAACCACTTAGCCAGCCATTGAACATGAGCTAGACTATAGCCACAGCACAGGTACGCATGCCTGCTCTCTTGTTCACTAAACGCACTTCCAGCTATTGTATAATGCGGAAATACTAACAGGTAGGAACTCTCAACAGCAAATAGCCTAATGGAGACGTATGGTGCTGAAACAATGTACACTCAACAGTTCGCGCTGTGGTGTACAATCTGTACATCCCCCCGTTAATTGAAAATTCCAACGCCCCAAGCATTGTATGTGCAGCCAACACAGCACGGGCTTTATCTGGCTAAAGTCTTACTGAAATCAAAGATAAAAGCTTTCTCCAATAACTATCAACTGTACATATGACCGTGCAGCCCTTTAATCATTTCAGATTACCATCTTGACGTATGTTGGAACCCTTGACAATAATGTGGGTTACTAAGAGTGTCAGAAGAGTTGACACCGATCAACCAGCGGTAATTACGATACCTCTACCACTCTCTACAACCAAATTTCTAGGAGTTTTATATTGTATTAAATTACAGACCTAATAAAATGTTTGACCACACGGTTATGTTGTTTTTATGGATACCTAAGGGGCTAGTTTGTAACTTGAGCCGAATGAACGCAGTATGTTGACTGGTCCAATGATACAGGTAGCATTGACCCACTAGGCCTGGAAGTTACATTGCATTGTCTTTATCAAAGCCCTTTGGCAGACTACGGGGCTCTAGTCTAGACTGCAACACTACAGTTTCAGTGCAGTTCCGGTTGAGGCAGATTGTACTGGTGCATAAAATATAGCATATAGTACATGGTTGTACTGGGTAGGGAGGGATGTGGCCTGGCTGAGTATAGGTCAGGATGGCCAGTATGTTAGTATGGGATATTCTTCAACAGGATGGACAGAGTATATAAAAGGATTTCATTTTCTTTTCATTGGAATTTTACAATTTGATAAGTTGACACCATAACAGCCAAAGGCATTGTCCAGCATCTTATTGGGCGTATGCACTCTTTGGGTGCACTACGTTTTAGTGACGCGCGATTTCAGGGCTCTAAATCTTTTTTCAAACAACGCCTCGCAACAATCTACTGTACGTCTATTTGAGAACTGGTTCATATTGTTGCCCAATAAACTCAGTTACTCTTTTTACACACACATTGCCCCAGGACAAAATTTGTTCACATACATTTATGAGTGCAGTATACACAAAGTGTTGAGCAATAGCGAGAGATTGAGATCTCGTGGACCCATTGACGTACCGAGCCATTTTTAACAAGCCTGTATGGAGTAACATATAGTGCAGAAGTCAGGCATGGATGTTTATGTTTTACCATTTTCGCTTCTTTTAGCCAGACTATATAAAAATGAGGAGGTGCTGCATGGTGCTGAAGGTTAAAAGTAAAGGTTTTCCCACACCCAATAATGGCTGTCGGCGAAGTTGCTGCTCGAGAGTCAACTGCTACCGGTAACGGTGTAACTGAGGTAGGGCGCCACTCCGCTTCCTCACCACCTGCACCTTCCCCAGCTCTGAAGGGAGTCTGGCACCCACTTACTGCTGGGTAAACAGAGAGAGTTATTGGAAAATCTCGGGCACAAGCTGTGTTTTGAACCCATGACCGGGACAAACACCAATAGCAGAAGCTCTAACCAATTAGTCATAGTGCCCCCATACCTATAAACCGCAGATATAAATCATCTCGCAGTTTAGCTATTGAATGCATTTTCATCGCCTGAATCTGTTTGAGTCAGAATGCTAATATCCGTCTTTGACAAAGCGCTAATCCACCACACACGATGGCAGCCCTCCGGCAAATGATATACTGTCATTTAGTACTGAGTATTTATGAGTATATAGGATCATAGGATTCATGGCACATTAGTAGGACTAAGTCACTATTAGCGGGTAATCCTATTCATACCAGAGCATGATCTCCAGATTTGCCTTTGCCAGCGGCTAAAGTCACTCGGCGTTGAACCGTTCCAACACCTCATACCTCATATAGCAAGGAGCGGATTTAATTCTTTTATAAATTCCAGCGATTTCATTTTTAGGCGAGTTATCTGTTTGCAAATAGTAGTGTATCCCATAGAGTTATTCCTTCATATACAGGCTATAGGTGTTCCATAGTATATACTCCAGCTCTTTAGTGTAACTCCTATGCGAACATTCCAATATAAAGTACACACGTATGCAAAATTAAATCCTAAATGTCACTGTAGTTGAACCAACTCTGGTTTAATTTTTTACCTATGTGTCCAAATGATGCGGAGTTTATACAGAATTTAGTAGTATGACATCAATGGACACCCTATGTAACTAACTAGCTGGGGCATTTATTATATGTCTTGGGAGTAAACTCGAATCAACTAACTTCTCAAGCCCAGGTTAAGAATCTGTCGGCAACATACACGTAGACGGTTGATAACATCAGCAATAGACACCCTTTCAATTGGGAAAAGTCTGCTGTTCAAACCATCCTGAGTTTGAGATAGTACTGTAGCTTCAGCGATGTTGGCCCATCCACGATTGTTCGAGTTGCATATGCGCACCTTTCTTCATCAAACATTCTGTTTAAAGAATGTTGCCCACCTCACATACATGTACAAGGGTACCATTATTGGCTCAAATACATATACGCATGGGTTTAGAATTTATGGTCACTTCTAACGGTCCAATCTGGAGATTCACCTTCCAGCACGCCGCGCCGAGATCAGCCATGTCAACTTATGACTCTGGAATTAAATTATCCCTCGTCAGTCTACTACATACTAGTACCTGAAGCAGCCCAAGGGGCAGTAACTATGTATACGCTTGTAATTCAGCCATCCGGCTCTTGTTTTGGAGCATATTATTTTACACTTTGCACTACAGGAGTTAGGGATTGCATTGCGCATATAGCAAAGCATTAATTTTCAAGTTTGTACCCTATATTTATCGATTATTACACCTTCGTAATCGTTTAATTCAATTTCCAGGTACCGCATGCCAAGGCATGTGGCATGCATGCTGGACACAAAGACATTTTTCCCATTTTCACTGTTATGAGACTCTGTGTCGAATCCTTCTGCAAGCAATGGTCATTATTTGGCAGCAAAATAATCAAGAACATTTTTTTATATTTCGGCTTCTATCTTTTTTAGATAATCAGCTTTTCTCTCTCCCTTTCTTTTTTGTTCGTACGACGTTTCCACTGTTATGACGAAACTGTCAGGTTAGATGGTATCAAAGCCCCAATTTAAAATGAAACTTGTCGAACATTTCATTTGGAGCTAAGATTACGGCGAGGAGCTCATACTACCGTTGCAAGCCCTGTGCTTTACTCCGAGTTAATCCGTTATCTCGGCGATTTTCCTGCATGACTCATATAGACATTAGGTGTAAAGATTCTAATTACAGTATTATCCCATTGGTCATAGTGAGCTAGCAGGATGGCACTCTGTGAAATTCTTATCATGGTTCATTATCCATACGTCTGTATAGAACTAAACCAAGACACCAATGCGAACCATTTCCTTGGTTTGCTATATACCAGCTTATCCACATCCACCTATACATCACCAATATGGTTAATGACTCCAGGATTATTACCCTATAATCCATGGGTTTATGAATCACCTGTGGCACCTGTCAGATCTGATGACGTGACCATCCAGTAGCACTTACAGACCCCCTGCAGTCACAGTGGGTGGTGAAGATTCTTTATAAGATAGTCCACTTAGAGCCAACCTGGCTTTGATAATGGGTATTTAAGCTATAGTTGACTGACCTGCTCCCTCCCGGAAACCTCACAGGGGTTTTCTAGCACGATGCTTTACACTGAGCCAGCCTGGAAGAGTGGACTTGACCCTTGACACAGCCAAGCTCGATGTTCATCCTGCAAAGCCTGTGAAACTTTACTAGAAATTACACCACCGTCGATGCCACATGCCACACGCCCCACGCCCCATATAGCCTTAGATGGCCATAGCGAGCAGAAGATCATCTATAATAAACTTGATGCAGCAATTGTAGTAACATGTCTTAGCAATGATATCATGCTGAGTACGTCTAGCCAGTTCTACCCTTCTGCTTTGCATGAATGCTGGCTTGAGTCGTAAGATTTGCAAAGTCTTTGTGACATATAGGTCACCAAGAGTCGCTATAGAGAATTTCTCACACAGTCTACTAGACAAAGAGTTCGCCCTTGCAGTACTTGATAAATAAAATACCCCATAGGCATACCTAGTCTGCATGCTCTATACCGAAAAGTCTCTGGTATAACTAGCTACTTGTTACTATCATAATAATGTATTCGGCAGGTGCATAGATCCACTCATATCTGAGAAAAGTATTTGTAGATCTGCGTTGTCTGTGAAACTATGAAGTTTAGAAAGACAACCACTTGCTCCCATACTACACACAACCTCAGATATAAATGAAGCGCTCGTATCTAGACTAAGATCATCTTATAGCAATAAGTACTTAGGTCGCGTGACATTGCGTGATTATACCAATGGGTCAAATCTCAAGTGTTGGCTAAAAAGCTCAACTGTATGCTTACAGCATTAACGGATTGAGGCCTGAATCGCCGTAGTTTGACGGATGCATTACGCTTGATCAGCGCAATCGACTGAAAGAGTGTTACTCATTACCGAACCAGACATAGTTCTGTCAGACAGTCAGGAATGTTCAGGGTGCATTTTACAATTGAAGTTCATTCATATTAATGCTAAAAATTGCTCTATGATTACATATGCACATTTATTTAGAAAGACTAGGGGCCTCTTTCATGATGGTTAGAATTTATAGTTAGCCAGTAATGCAATTCTTTGGAATAATTAATTGCCAGTCTATTTGGACTAAGAAGCAACAATGATATAGATGAATTAATCAACCTAATTGCTTGCTCAGTAGTTAGACAGTGTTTTGTGTTTTTTCAATGAAAACAATTGCTTGTTCACGCAGTGTGTTCATAGAGTTACACCTGCCAGGTGGTGTTGCTGACAGATACTGAATACTAAGTGGTGGCGACCTGGCAAAATCATGACAAACCATTCGCTCATATCAATAATGTATGACTTCTTTGTTGAAACCGAGTCTGTGTTCATGGACATCCGTCGCTCGGTGCCGGCTTGTTTTGTACGATGAAACAGAACCCATTGTGCCCATGTTCATTGACCGGTAAGCTTTGATGATGATCGACACAGGGTAAACGCAGACAGTCATACAACGGACAAAACTGTACCTGTATGCCGCCATTTGTGTTTTATATAGTACGCGAGTATGGAACAGCAATGGATAAAGCTCAATGGTAGAGCGATGGGCTCACAGCTGTGGAAACCTGGGATCAAATCTCTGTCGGCTAGCTCAAAATCAAAAGCCTAATATGAGACGGAGGATAGATGCTGACCCAGACGGAGGATAGATGCTGACCCAGACGGAGGATAGATGCTGACCCAGACGGAGGATAGATGCTGACCCACTCATTGCGCTCCGTGCTGGTAAAAAAACCAAATATATAATACAGCAGCTTCACCGTAACAGTGAAGACATAACACGAAAAATGAAATAGTGTATTAACTGGGGCTGGAGTTGAGTGGTTGACAAAAAAGTCAAAATAAGGAGTTTGGAATCCCCCTCCCCTCGGAAGTACATGCCATAGTTATCCAAAAATAAACCAGGGGTAGCACCATAAATCTAGTGCGTAGGCTTTTTATCACTCATCAGACATTAGTTAGTACTCTAGTGCACCGAATTTATGGGAGTCAGCATATCTTTTTGCATAAGCACTACTGAGATGAAAGTATGCACATAAGGGCTTAAGCACCGGTAATGCGCTGTGCAATTTAACTTGTACATGTAATGTATTCTATAGTTGGCTCAACCCAAGTCATGCAGAGGATTGTTGTGGCTAGACAAACAAGTCCTCATGATTATATGTGGACACTTCCCTATTAACTGAGGGTGTCACCCCTACAATCGTAATAGCGGGATAGCTTGGGGATGAAACGATTCTGGCCAAGCTTTGACCATGTCAGGGTTCCATCGTGAGTGCTTTAACTGCTCACAAAATTCCTAGCTCCTACCACTCCGGAACAAGCCCCAGGCTTAGGAGGTCAACTATATGGAACAAAGGTGCTCATGTATAAAAAGAAAAGAAAAGAATCATACGGGCAGCTGGGCAGCGGGGCAGCGGGGCAGCGGGGCAGCGGGGCAGCGGGGTAGCGGGGCGCGGGGTAGCGGGGCAACA
>Ga0224511_10001235_pt1 | contig 14956 bp, 9 predicted proteins | sample SF_May12_sed_USG_2_FD_169988 | JGI IMG/M metagenome (GOLD analysis project Ga0224511, IMG submission 169988) | Sediment microbial communities from San Francisco Bay, California, United States - SF_May12_sed_USGS_8_1 | ecosystem: Environmental > Aquatic > Marine > Sediment | place: USA...
TAAACAACTCCTGCAATAGCCACCTCCAATTTAGGGAAATTGTCTACCATTTCCATAAAATTTACGGTGAAATATGTGTTGATGACGTCAGAACTGAAGGAGACCAACCGTGGGTCAGCCTTGTACTGCGGGCTGATTGCCGATCCATATATTCATATCAATGGTAATTGGCCCCAAGCTCCGTCGGGGAAATGCCTAACAGTACTGCCACACTAGACGACCTGGCGGCCGACAAGTCGTTGACAGCTTTGCAACCAAGTTATTGCGGAGTTGTCTTCTCTTATTTATAAATTCACCATACCGGCTAGAGTTCTGGACTGGAATAAATCATTTAAACTGAAAGAGACTAACATTTTTATAGCAGATAATACTGCTTCCAGTTTAATTCAACCAGTTCTGGTGGTATCTTTCGGCTATCGACAATAAATGCAAAAACATCATCTCCGATTGCCGGTATTAATTTGTTCCAAAAATAGCATCAGAACTGGGCGAAACAAACTGGAATCAGTGTTATTTGCTATAAACTGTTAGTTTCTTTCAGTTACATTGGTTTATTCCAGTCCAGAACCCTAATCTGCATGTTTCAGCCATCCTTAAAGAAGAGAAGACAACTCCGCAATGACTTGGCCGCAAAGCTGTCGACGATTGCTCTGCTGGCAAGTCATGCAGGAGCATCTAAAGTGAGTCAGATCGAGGCATCAAAACACATGCGCAATATGTGAGTGTTTATAATTCAGAAATTGGTAACCTTTTTTCAGCCAAAGGCAATGTAAATTGAGTCCCCCGCATTCATCTGACAGTCCAAGGTATCACACCTAGTATCTATGGAATCCAGTGACAATGGACATCATGTTTCTTTATATACCTGTGAAATAACCATAGTATAGTTTTTCTGTAGGCATACTTCTCAAGGTTTCTGTGAGTTTTCTACCATCTATAAATGTGTCGTCATCACATTTCATCACAAACGTTGGTGAGTAGGTGTTGGCGACATGGTCTACAACATTAGTATCAATGATTAGGATCGAAAAAAAGCATAAATTATCTCTCGCCAATTTTCAGAGCTAAAGACAACATTCAGCGGAAAAAAATAACTTTATTGTCTGGTAAGTTTTTTTTATATCAATGTGAACTTAGAGATTGAGCGTATTATCACAGATTTGGCTCATGTACGGACATATCTTGAGGTGTGGTTGATATACTTGATACTATTTGGGGAAAATCCACATTTTGCTCAGTGATATAGATGTCACTGTCTTGTTGCATATAGAATTAGAAAGTTCTAGAACAGGTAAAAGGAAGTGATGTCATATGACGATGCATCATAAATGCAGTGCAGGCATTCCTGTAGTAAGCGGCCATGTTTCAAGCTGGGAAATTACTACTGCAGACTTTCCAGACACATGTCTTCCGACAGTAAGTACACTACATTGATATTAGGTACAGTAAGTCGATTATAGATTATTAAAATTCAGCGACAAACAGAGGTAGTATATAGTTTTAGCTTCGCAAAGAGATAATCAAAGCCGTTTCTATATACAGGCCAAAACTGCAAAGTAGAACTGTCATCATGAAGGCTACACTTAGAACCTATACCCATGGGATCCCGGCAGCATTATGTAGCGACAAATATATCAACAAGTCTTAAATTGCATCGGCTCAGGTAATTACAGTAATATATCACTTTGGCCCAGTAGATGCCGCGACATTAGAAGCCTGCCTCAGTTGACAGCAGCATTTTTCCCATATGCTATGTCAACCGGCATGTTGGAGGTAAGATTCAGCCATCTTCCTGTTTCCTCTAAGGGTTTTTTGTAGGGATGTACTGTATTCAATATTTTCGTTTGTGAGGTTTTGGTTTCCTAAATTACCGTACCGTCAAGCAAATACTATTTACAGGCCCTGATAACAGAGCGCCGCAGTGCTATTCGCCCCGCATACACAAAACAAAAGAGGAAACGTGAGCGAATCTGCTAGCAGCTTTGCCATTGTCCTTGATGTGTCAACAGCTTCCCCAAAGGCAACACATAGTAAAAGGCACTGGCTGAAAATGGGGTCAGAAATATGTGAGTTTTTTGTTTATGACTTAAGTAATATTCTAATATGTAAGTAGTATGTATAGTATGCTTTATGTCTGTCAGATGGGTCGGTGAGTCAGACGGTGTGATTATCTGCCGGCCGATTATTTGACTGTCTGCCACTGCATATTTTTACACTTTGATCCTAAACTTTTTATGTATTGTAGGCATCGCTGAAAGAACAGAAGACCAAACTGTGACCTTCACACTCCACATAAACCCAGTTGCACTCCACTTTTGTGACCGCCTCTATGTCAGCCGTTGTATGGACACAATTGAGCCATTCATGGTATGCTGTCTTGGGCACCGTCAAAAAGGGTCATTAGTTACCCACTAGCGAGGCGGCTTCGGCCTGAGGTGAACCCAGTTGGCAGCAAGATCTGCAGTGCAACTGGTGTTTACTAACTAAACTATTGTTCTCTCATTTTTAAATAAATGATTTGAGAATGTAAATGCATGAGTCTATGGCAAGAGTAAAGAACTCGTGCGCTCCATGTGGCCCCAGAGCGTTGCAATGATAAGTGCACTAGGAGCACTGGGACTAGACTAGCGAGATCAGAAAATCCTGCGACTCTCGAACTCTGGCTACCGTAACAGTGCTCTAATCTTTCAAACAATCTACAGGCTTCAGATAGGTCAGTGGGCTGTATAGCATACCCGACCCAGGACAAGTGGTCCCTGGTTTTGATTCCTAGTTGGGAAAAACTTTGGCTTTTGCAACACATCCATCAATTTCGGATCGCTCTAGTATCGTCCAGACTTCAACTAGATTTGTAATTTGCAATCTGCATTTTTGTAATCTGCATTTGTAATGCACTTATTGTCACCTACCAAATGATACGAGTAGCTTCCTAGTTAGGTTGAAGTATGAGTCGGCGAGCCGATCAAACAAAATCAGGTCTGAATGAGTAGCCTGTTCAGATCGCAGAGCAGACAATTCTGCTATCGGGAGTGATTCAGTTCCAATAACGTGAAGAACCATGGAGTCAGTGGGCAGTGATTTAGCCCATGTGGTCCGTATGGCATCTCTTCTTTCTAAAGGATTGATATAACACACTCTGAATTCACGGATTTCAAAACGCAATAATGAATGGAAATCTTTTTTCAGCAATTAGGAAAAAGTTTACATAAAACCTAATCCATCGTTTTAAAGTCTCTTTGTCAAACAGTGTAGCACTACCCAGGAAATAATTGGCAAAACATTGGGTCGTCAGTACTGACTTTAGCTGAGTGCTAAGAGGATTTTAACAGAACTGGTCAAAATAATCTAGAATCATAAAAAATTGTCATTACCTATTAGTTAAAATGTTTTACTTCAGTTTGAAACCCCAATTCACCATTTTCCGCAGCCAGTTTATAAAAGAAAGAAGACAGCTGCCTAATCATCCTCTCTTCCAGATAACTCCATGCACTCGATTATAGTATACCGAGTGCCTGTGCGGTATATTGGAACGCATCCTGATGAAACCCCCACCGCATGAAACTGATTCTGGTTTACGTTTACCTCGGTTGGCTGGGCCAGTCATTACCAGTATTATCAGCCAGATCTTTCTAAGGTTTGCAATGGAACTCCCCTCCTGGACCTCTGAAATAGTATATAAAGCTATAGAGGTCCTGTTACTATTTGCGGAGTATTACCTTAGATCATTTAGTATCACAGAGTAGAACATATTTACGAATCACTTATAACTTGAATGATGGATGAATGCATACAATTGCGAGCTAAAATGTTGGATGACGAGGCAACTTGTTTTTGGCTGATCAGAATCAGCATGTCTCCAAACCTACCTGAGTAAATTACAGTGCAATAGGCACAGCAGAAGTGCCATTAAATCCGTGCTAAAGATGACAAAATTGGCACTCTCTGCAAAACGTTTCAAAAAGGTGGAACCTAATCGGCCATTTATATGGCGTATAATATCGCGAGCTTGATGACTAGCCAATGGCCAGGCACTCAACGCAGGTCATTTTCTACCTGGCTTTACAGAGAGTGTCCCAATATTTGGGACACCTCATCACCACCGACACATTCCTAAGGTTGTACACAAGCGCTGAGAATGAGTCTAGAGTGGAAGCAGTTGCTCCAGCTCTGCCAAAAAAAGCGTGAAGAGAGCCACGTTTGGCCGATATTGCCCGGGAATCCCAGGGAATGCGCGTGACCTGCTACAACGATCGCGCTAAAGGGTAGAGTTGACGCCATGGGTTCAATTGGTAGAACATTGTAGAGATTACAGTGTCAGACAGCCACATGGAATAGGACTAGGTTGCAAACATACTGCTGGCCCGTTTACGCAATAAGACCAGCTGTTTGGCTATTAGCAATGAACACAATTTAAGGCTGAAAGACCGTTTTCGAAAGAGGTGAGTAAATTTACTTGCTCACCGAGTCAGTGTCACTCACTTTGATTGCGAGGTATGCTAGAGTAAGGACTATGCTAAACTCGGTGAATTCATAGGTATTTGTTTTCGTTTTTATGGCCCATTTCGCGCTCATACTTCGATCCCAGCAGGAGTGTGACAAAGTTGTAGAATTTGGACTTTGGCTACCCACCGTGCATATGTAATAACGTGGACCCGCTGTGATGTCTTTTGCGATAATTTACGTCACGCGGGAAAATTTCAACTGGATAAAAGTTCATTTGAGAATTTCAAGAATTAACCGTATTTTTCTATTACATCGTCTGCTCAGTATGAACATTTATGAGACACACTGACTCTGATCAGCCAAAAAAATTTGCCTCGTCATCCAACTTTTAATCGTAAACCGATAATGTTGTCGCACATATCAATATCCAGTCCATTATACAGTAGGGGTATGTTATAAGCATCGGAGCATCTCAGGCCAAGACAATGCAATCCTAATCTCTAATCATTGGTAAACTGAAAGGGGTCCCGACAGCACACAACAGTTATTACCTTTAGGTGGCAGATCATCACTCCAGCAAAATATAGACAGAGATATCAAATTCAGAAATACGCTGAAAACTAACAGGAACAACAGCTGCCCCATAGACCATCTCCATGGCATCATCAGCTATGGCACATAAACAGTTGTGAGGTACAATCAGTATTGCTTCAGGTTGCCTCTTGGCTGGCATCATTCGATGTAAAAAAAATCATACTTACAGTGCAAGTGGCACTCAGTCACAGTTGAGTTGTGTGCAATACTACCACCACCCAGTCTCTTCTTTCATCGTGTATTGCGATTATTGTCACGATGAACCCGGTACTGACACCGTCACCCAGTCGCGTTAGTCACTCAGTCAGTGTGACTGTGAGTTATTCTCACTCTCAATGAGTTAGTGGCTTCAACTTGAGTCTTGAGTTGACAAGTCAGTGACTGTGAGTGAGTAACTAGTAAGGTTAAGGTAGTTTGCTACTTTGCTAGTTCCCATCGATTTCAATAGGTATTCGTTAGAACCTACGTAATTTGTATCCTTCGGTTTATCATATTAGTGTCAGTTTGAGTTTGCCATAATATAAATCACCTAATCAATGAGTGACCGTGACATTCAACCAAATCTAAACACTCTAACTCTATAACGTATAAGTATAACTATAGTATTACAGTTCGTGAAAACGACTCCGGCTAAACATAGGTTTCCGGCGACCCTGTTAGAAATAAAGAGGGATGATTCTATTGGGTTACTTCTTCCATCTCAACCAATGTCATAAAAGGTTTTCAACCTTGCGTGGAAACGATAAAAATTGAGTCGCTTTCGACTGATGAGAAAGAAACGCTCCAATTCCAAGTCAAACCCTCGCGGTAACCGCTTGAACATCCAAAACGCACTAGTGTAATCAGAGACGAATGTCCTGACTAAACTACAGAGCGAGCGAACTATCCTCGAGTATATTCGGTTAGTAGACTTGTAGACGTAGGCACTAGGTATCGCAGGCGCCGTCATTCATTGTGATCGTCACCGGTCACTCACTACTCAGACTCAGAGTCAGTCACTAAATGACTAATTAATTTAATTGAATAAACTCACTTGAGTCAATGCACCATGCTCATTGTCACTCAACACTACACAGTCTACACTCTGCACTCAACTCTCAGTCAGTCAATCTGGGCCTCAAGTCGAAGTTGGAGCCAATCATTCCATCGAAATTTAAATTTAAGTCAAACAAATCGGATTATCAATATCATATTCATCATCCATGATGATGATAATTTCAAGCTTACTTATGATACTGATAGTGGGTGAAAAGTTGTCACCGACACAGAATTACTATCACTTATCGGACCAGAACTAATGACTGACTCAACCAATCAATCACCGAACCCAAGTTCACCCAAGGCATCTGATAAGATGAGTTGATACTGAACTGATAGTAATAAAATAAATAACTTAATACGTAAATTAAATACCAAATTAGTAATAACTAGACAAATAAAAATTCAAATTATGGATTTCACCCTCCTGAATTGAAAATCTTCGACTTGATGTCAATTCCAATGATCCAAAAATCAACACAATTATACACCCACCAACAAGTTGCTGATAAAATCAGGAAGTTTGTCACTGTCAGTCTGCTGCTATGTCTTCTGATCAGCAGAGTTGAGGCCAAATTCCTGTGATTCAAATTATTTGACAAATCTGTGTTATTTTAGATTTGTGTGATTTTGTGCACTATATGGATTTGATTTGAATTATTTGGTACAGGCTAGAGATTTTAATTGGTTTGGCCTTCTACCTGTGAATTTCTACTAGCCTGTATTCAGCATAATACAGTCATTGCATGCGAATTTACTTTAAATTGTAGAAATGATTCTGATTCGCCAGGCTAAATTAGAATTGGTGATTTTGATTATAGATCTATGTAGATGTCTAGATGAGATTAGTAGCTTATTACTATGGTGTTACAACTTACAAGCCATAATTCTTTGCAGGTGCAACCTTTTCTTTGGAAACCTCCGCGGTTCGCATGCATACATATCAAACAATGTATATCATCAACATTGAGTTGGGGACAGCCTTTCCATGATAATTTTTTGTCTTAGGATCAGCGGGTAATAGTTCTGACTAGGTTTGCAAATAAAAGAACTTAATTGCAATCAACACCAGACTACCCAGCATATGGCTCCCAAATATATGGTCATGAGAGCATCAAAGTGTCCTCGTTGGACATATATTGTAGGAGAATAAATAGTTCTCCACACGAAGAGCTCATATCTGGGGCAAGTTGGTGACACCCCCATAAACATGAATACAGCAGGTATTACAGAGCCCATGTCATGCAGTAGTACATGGAGTCTATTGGGGCTGCAACAGGCTTTCAAAACATCTATGACCCGCTGATCCTAAGATAAAAATTTCTGATGGAAAGGCTGTCCCAAAATCAATGTTGATGATAGATTTTGTTTGATATGTCTGTGTGCTGACCGCGGAGGTTCCCAAATGAAACGGTTGCATATGGAAAGAATTATGGCTTGTAAGTTTTAACTGTTACTGTATAGGCACATAGACCACAATGTGAGTTATCTTCTCCATATGATTATACGTGATCTCAGTATCCACATAGTCCCCTACTTAATAAGGTAGTATGACCAAACAATCACCAATATTTCCTAGGGTCGGCTTTTAAAGAGTAGATTTGGAGCTTTCAGATGATACTATGTTTGGCATAATTGGCCCAGTATTTCCTTTAAAAAAAAACCTTGGTTGAAAACAGGCTATTTTGTATATGATACATTTTACATTAGCAGCCTCGATTTTGTAATCACCAGCAAGTCTCGTGAAGGTAATATCGCGATCTGCATTAATGTCATATCTCTGTTTCTATGTCTCTGTTTAGGATTGGGTGCTTTAATTTTATGCTCGATTCTAATGATTTGATGCAATTTGATGGGATTTGCCTCAATTCTGCTGAACAGTCACTCTCTCAGTCACTGGTCAGGGACTCAGGAAGTCGGTATGTAACTGACTGGCTGATTGGATAAATCGGATTGGATCGGATACACTCTAGAGATTATTTATAATGCTAGCTATGTTTGAGGGTGTGACTGTGAATAACCAGATGATTGAGTGACTCCTTTGAAATTCAATTGCGCTCAACTATATATTTATATGATTTTCAGAAGCTGCTAACTGTGAAGCTCGGAAAAAGAGAGTACAGCCTAGCCCACAGTACCAGTATCCATTGAATATTGGGTTTACGGCGTGACAGAAGAATCTGCGACCACAAACAACCCAAAGAGGGTTACTGGCAGAGAAAAGATAAATAAGACTACCAAGTATTGACTGCGTACTACTGTAAGTATGACCACAGTCGGCACATTAGAGGAAGAAGCTCGCAAGCGAAAGTTGAGACTTGCTGCTCTCAAGGCTAAAAAGGAGGGACATGGCGAAGAACCGGCCGATGCTGAGAAATCGTCTCTACCTAAGTAAGTGCATACAGCGATAGCGGACTAGCTCAGTGCCTAGAGCACTTGGTTCAACCTCAGAAAATTTTGGGTTCTAGTCCTGCTGGGCTTCCAAGTGAGGATGAGCTTCTCAAATAATTCCTAGCTCCTACCACTCTAAAAAAAAACCCAGGCCTAAGAGGTTTATTTAATAGAATGGTGAAGTGTCCAAATAAATAAATAAAATTATTTATTTTTCTACTGGTATAAACCAGCCATACTAAAAGTCTCTTCAATGAACTCTCAGTTCAAGTGGGACTGACAATAGTCATAGGAAAATAGTTTGTGGACCGCAAGAGAAAATATGACAGACTAAATAAAACCAATTAAAATCAGAATAAACACTATTTTAGTATCACAATCCTAATGATTTGTGAAGATTTATTGATCCTGAAATGGGTGATAGGTTTTTAAATGTGTAACAGATATTTTATTATCCTAGCTGGTGCCATTACAGCTTATTGGTCCATCAGTAGTCGGATTCAGACTCACAAAAACTGATTTTTCTGTTAATGAAATCTGTCACAAACTAAATGTCCTCTAAATTGCATTGTGGAGATAGTTTTATTTATTGGAATGAATGTGAAATGTGACCACCGAATTGTTCATGAATGTCATGTTATGTTTCAGGCCCGTCTTTAGAAGTTACAAGCCTGCTGATGATAGTCTGAAAGAGACAATTTTGCCAACTCCAGAACCAATAGAGGGTGAGTTTAAAGTTTTGTTATGCAGCTTAGTAGCAATCAATAGAACTGTGTTTTCTGCAGAGAGTAAAGAGGTGGCTTTGTTCACAGCGCGCAGAGCTTGGGGCCAAAGGTTCTTTGTTCACTTTCAGTATGGACAACATACAGTCCATCCTTTGGTAGCAATATTAATTTAATCTTTGACGTTGCGAAAGTGTCCCATAGATTGAGAGTCAATTTTGCTTAAACATTAGGTGCTTAGGTGGGGAGCAATCATGGCTGGGTGGTTCAAGCACGCCGCTTGTGTACAGCGAGCTGTAGGTTGAGTCCCAGAAAACTCGATGGTGTTGCTACGAACAGCATCTGACCTTAGTTCGCACCTGAGGTCCGACAAAGCCTCACTGTTCAGCAGGTAGCAAACTACATGACCCCTGTTTAGGGAATAACAATGCGGTCAGTCATGATAGCTCAGTGGGATAGCTCACTGTCTATCCTCCTCGTGACCCGGGTTCAATTCCCAGCCACGGTGGAGTATTTCGAGGGATTTTTCCCTGGCTGAACACAATCTGCCAACCCGTCCTGCGCCAGCGTGGCAGAAAATGGCTCAATCTCCCCTCAATGACACCACACAACCTGTGGACAGCGAGGAGGAAGGCCAAAGTTCAACCATGGACAGACAATGGCTGATAGGAAAAAAATGCGGGGTATAAACAGGAGCACAGGCTAGATACTTGGGCCGCTATATACATCTACTAGCATTTTACCCCAACACTGTAGTTGCTGATCAGGTTAAAGAGCAGCTGGAAAAAGGTAAACCAGAGCCTATTATTGATGAAGTGGACTTGGCAACACTCGCGCCAAGGAAACCCGATTGGGATCTGAAACGAGATGTCAGTAAGAGACTAGAGAAACTGGAGAAACGAACACAGAGAGCCATCGCTGAACTTATAAGTTAGTATATACTGCGATAATTATCTATATATTTATGTATTGTTACACGTATCTATTACAAAGATTATTAGAATTCACCCCGTCTTTTTTGTTCCCTTCTGTTGATGTGATTATTTCATATTATAGACATAGTTGCGCGTTTGTCTGTAGGCCCAATAGTACCGGTTACTACCAGGCGTCTGGTTAGTGTACCGCTGGTACTTCATGGATAAACCAAGCGTATGGGCATGTATACTGTAGATCTAACCAGCATGCATTCTGTTGGTTATTGGTGTTTTGTTGTTTTTTAGGGGAGAGACTGCAGGCTGGGGACAAGGCGGAGGATGGAGACTTGTTGGCTAGAGCGGTCAGCGGGGCTACTCAAGAGGACGAAGATGACTAACAATCAGTCATACTTTAGTCGTATTTGTCTGCAATGCTAAGGTCGTGGTCCCGCATTACTTTGTTATGGAGCGGACTGAAATGAGGCCATGTTCCATTCTTTTATTAACATGACTGTACATACATTTAGAGCAACAAACAGACTACATGAGATCTAGTAATGTACACACAGCCGGACACGGATGGTGTAGATTATAGCTTTGACAACTCTCATGGACATTCACTGTACAAGATGATCGTAGATCACACACTATGAGGTGATTATGCATTATAAAATACATTTTACCGAGCGAATGCTCATGCAATGCTCGGCACCAAGTCAGTGGGTTCGTTCAATAATTTGATACTCTGCTTCAGTAAATCTTTATCCAGGCTCGCTCCGCTATAGGATGATAAAACGGCGCTGGAATCATTCTGTAACAAAATGTGGCACTTGCATAACAAATGAAAAGAACCTAGGATTCACATCATATGCATAGTGCTATCTACTGAATACGAGCACACAAAGGGCATATATGTATGTATGTCAATGGATCGCACTGATGAAGAGTAATGGAGAAGCATAATCAATGTACCCGGTAGTTTGGAGATTCCAGCGATACCCATAGACATGAGATGGGCCTCTTCAAAAATTCTCCACCCACACCATGTGTCCCCTAGACACTTACAGCTGGAAGTGAATTGAGTTGTCTTCTCATGGCAAGATCTTGCCGAGCGCAGAGGGCTCTCCTATAGGGTCCAACAGACTTGTACAAGTCTTCCCGGGTCTTGATAGCTAGTCTTTTTCGCATATGGAATACTGGGATGTCATCGAGAAAGACTGGACTACACTCATCTTTATTGCCTACAAAAATTACACACTTGGTGGTACTCGGCTATTTTGAGTAAAAACCTCTCTGCTAAGATTTTCTATAGTTTTTTTGTGATCATAATCAGAATTTTCTTTGGTGATTATGAAAATAAAAACCAAATACATTGTTTGAGGATTTGAGTGAGAATTTGCAACAACCGCCATTTTAAACGTATAATCTTTTGCAACTTCTCAAGAATTTAGTTCAAAACATAGATTTAGGTCATTTACTTTTAAATAATGAGAATCATCGGACCTACCTGCAGCCATGATAAGCTGTTCCACCTTTTCGGTAAGGGCCTTGCCAGCGAACCGCTTAGATATTCCTATCTCTGACAGGACTGCAGCAGGAGTGAATCTGTCCAGTACTGGCACCTCCACAGCAGGTTCTGTGCTGGGCGCCACTAAAGCATCCCAGTCCAGATTGAGAATACCAACCACATCTACAACCATCAAGACAACTCGGCACTGATGGTGGGATAGCGGAGTAGCTCAGTGGTAGGGCGCTGGGCTTGCAACTGTGATAACCTGGGCTTGAATACCAGACATAACAGGGTTCCGCTGTGAGTGTAAGCTCCTCACATTAATCCCAGGTAAAAGAACCAGTCCGACAATGAGGCGGAGTGTAGATACTGACCTGCTCTCGCACTGTGCTCAATACTAAGCCATAAATAGTGAGAAGACAGACATCCCACCTGTCAGCTTGATCACATCAGTGAAGATGTAATAAGATAAAGAGCCATTAATGGTCAAATGTCCTCATAAACACAATCATGGCGATTATTCAAAGGGCAGCTTTTACAGAAAAATAAACCAAGGGCAAGATTGCAGGATATACGCGGAGTTTCTTACCCGTAACGGGTTTAATTTTCTTTTCCGTTGGTTCCTCTTTGCCAGCTTCCTCTTCTGCTTCCTCTCTGTAATACATTGTCAATAATGTGACCGCAATTGGCTACAGTGAACTACCCCAGCGCCAAATGGATCCCCATTGGACGACTCAACAAACAACTCGGTCGACCCTGGTGGCTTGCCGGGGAGATGTCAAGCAAGGTTATTTCCTGGTTGTGGCGCATTGATTGCTTGGATGTCCACGAAACCACACCCTAAGTTCCTTGTTTTGCACAGAAATCTTATCACACCTCAGTCGGTGGGAGAAGTGGTAGCTCAGTGGGTAGCGTATTTGTCTTTGGACCAGGTGAGCCTGGTTTGATTCCAAGTTTGCACTCACTTTGTGCGCTCTACCTTGTCGGATTCTGATCGCGACATTGAATAGAAGAGACCCACTCAAAGAGTACCAACTCTATGGGGGCAAACCAAGGGCCATCCTAGAAACAACCCATTGGCTTAGTGATGTCATATGTGTAAAATAACGTGATCTGAAACTAAATCTGAGCCTGAGAGCATATTTCTTACTTTGACTCTTCAGTCACTGATTCTGAGTTTTGTTTCTCCTTCTTTTCTGATTCAGTGCTTTTTTCTGAATCTTTCCGACGACGGGCATCTGCGAGTGGAAGAGAATTTAGGTTAAACTTGGCGTTGCGCTCTTGTGGTTGCTTCCATGGCTTAGAAGAAATAAGGGTGACACTGTATCGTTGGTGTTTGGGGTTTCCGGTTCGATTCTTGATTCGGGCAACGCTTTGTAATTTCATCCTCGTTAAATTCGGATCCCGCCGTTGAATAATGGAGCCCCAACCCTAGAGTAACCTTCTCTATGGGGCGCATGGGTCAAGCACAAACTCCCCTAATGATGCACAGTGGGAAAAGCAAAGGTAAGACTACATGAACCAATTTCTGCATACCCCTATCCATAAAACAAAAGGTGGAGGAAAGATGTTATTCATCGAGCACACGGAGGTTTGTTGATAAAAAAAGGCCCCAAGAGAGTGGCAGACATATTTATATTCATACAGCTGTCTTTACTGTGTAAATCATGTCTTGCACAGCACTAGGTACCAGTGTAGGCATGTGTGTCTTATGATAAACCTATTCACCTACCTATAAAAGCCCTGCCTTACCTATATACACCTCACCACCTATTTCACACCTATGATCTACTTGTTCATTAGCTGAGTTACATAGATGTTAGGCGAAGTACTCACCCTTGTACCCACCCCGGTTTTCATCTCTGCTCTCATCCCGATCTCTTCGTCTGTCCGCAGGCTCCGGATCCCGCCTCTAAAAAGGTAAAGATTCAATTGCCTGCTTTCCCTTGAACTGTGCAGTGATTACTGGAAATCATAGCTACTTAGCACACCGAATAAAGAACTGTGACTGAGTGGTCAGTCCTAAGGCTCCTGGGTCCAACCACATAAAGACCAAACTCCCTTTGACAAACCTCTCTCGAGTCACGGCGATCCCTGCTTCCAGCCCGGCCACGTTTCCGGTCAGGTGAGGGGCCTCTCTCATCGCTATGCGGCCTTTTGTGGGGTGCTCGGTCATCATACCGCCGATCACCCTCGAATTCTGGCCGGCCGTCATAACCGCCATAACCTGGACACAGGAGAACAGACAGAATGACAAACGAGTAAACGAGTTTATGTCCTATGATACCTCAACTAGAACTTTTTTCGAGAGTTGTACACTAACTGACTCAGCGTCATTAGGAAACCTGTTATCCGAATCTCTTTTAAAACAGAGTTGTTTATTCGTAAGTCATTAGAGTCAAGCGTCTTAAAATTTGCAATTTAGAGCGAGTCTTGTTTCGACCTTCGGAAAGGTCAATGCTGGTGACTGGAAGAGCATACTGAGCTAGGGCCGAAATCTTCCTGACACCGCACAGTGGCAATGATCTGGAAAATAGTTTGAATCTAGGAGTTACCTGGAGTCAACTCTTCAATAAGAATGGAGGACTATACAGTCCATTCTTTAACTTTCGGTCTGGCTGAGCTGTGCGTAACCTCCCCTTCTCAACTCAAACAGTTATTCTGCTTATCTAACTGGCTATCCCATCCTAAATTGTAACTACCCACATGTATGATCTAGATCAGGGCTGCCCAATCTGTGGCCCCAGAGCCGCATGTGACCCCAGCACTGACTTAAAGTGGCCCCAACCATTTGAAAATATGACGAAACATTGAAAACTCTGTTACTAGTGGCAGCCTATTTATCGAAGGCGGGAATAAGCGATAAATAAAAGTATACAATGTGTGCACATAAATACCCAAACATCTCATAGATTGCTACAATACACACAGCAAATCATTCCGTTGAGACGCGGTTTATAAATAGCCCCAGCTTTTGGCCTATTTGTCGAAAGTGGCCCCAATCCTAAAAAGATTGGGTAGCCCTTATTTAGATGCTCCTACCCTATATAGCTACTCCACTAGAGCAGTATATGGCTCACCTCCTCTTCCACGTCCCCGGCCTCTGTATGGTGGAGGTCCTCCTCGGCCTCGGTAGCCACCCCTGTAACCTCTGTCATCCCCCGGTGGACCGTATCTATCATATGGCATTGGAGGTGGTATGTCTCCTGGCCGGTCATAGTAGCCGGGCTCACCTAGGGATAGTCAGTTATATCAATTCATAAGACTCAATCCATCGGAGAAGCCATAGCAAATGTAATGCAGTATGTAATGCGGCTAGAGCGGATGGCTCAACTATATCCTGC
>Ga0224511_10001236_pt1 | contig 14955 bp, 7 predicted proteins | sample SF_May12_sed_USG_2_FD_169988 | JGI IMG/M metagenome (GOLD analysis project Ga0224511, IMG submission 169988) | Sediment microbial communities from San Francisco Bay, California, United States - SF_May12_sed_USGS_8_1 | ecosystem: Environmental > Aquatic > Marine > Sediment | place: USA...
CATAACAGTTTCCGGTTTAAGTTTGCATTTCCAGTTATGTTGAAAACTTAGAAAGTTTTTGAATATACCAATTGTAAGAACATGTGAAAAGTACCTTAAACTGATAATATAGTTCTTGATATTTAAAAAGTGCAAATAAATCAAGGTTGAAAATGGCTCCCCCGCGGGGAAAATAGAAATCCCTGCGGCCAAACGGTGATTAATACGAGTTATTAAATTGTTTTCGTGTTATGTATTGCTTAGAGTAATTTAATGGTATTAAAGGATTAATAATTTGCACTTAAAGTATCTTTATGTGTAAAAAATCAGTAAAAATTTGAGAGCGTAAAAGTAGAAGTGAACAATAATTATATTGTATTCTTGAACTCGTTTATATGTACTTATAAAGAGTTTGCGTGCTAAATGCTAAAGTGTATGTTGCTTGTTAAAAATAAAGGTTTTCCTTTGAAAGAGTAATGTTCGTCCCTAGACACAATTTAATGACAGATTTACCGATTTACAGTATAATGACACAGAATTGTGAGATTAAGAATCCTTAGAGATAATTTAAGGGGGAAAAACGTGTGACAGTTACACCACAGCACCGCAGGAGTAAAAATGCAGATATATCTATCATTTTAATACTATAACGTAGAAGATTATTGAGCAAATATTTTCCTTTGGCGAATTATTTTGACGAATCGAGAATTTTCTAGTAATTCAACAACCAAATTCCGATCCATTTACATGTTTTATATAATATAAACTTTTATAATCCATGTACAGCTGCAGTTTTTTAAATGTAATCACCAAATCTGCGAGTGTCTCACAAGACATGATGTGCAATTACAGGCCTTGATTACACGATCTCTCATGACAGTCATAATCCCGATTTGCTGCACGTTTTAACAACGTCGAAGGCAGACGACTTTATTACCAGTTCCAGATCGAAATTTAAGGATGTATTGACGTCAAACGTATTCGAAAAGGCCCTATTTGAAGAAATATGTGTACTTTGGCAGACTGTTTGAAGACTTTACAATGAGACAAACAATTCAATATAAATATATTTATATGGTGTATCTGCCAACAACGCTTCCTGGAGACTTTCCTTTTTTTCAGTTGAACTTTTTGACAGAACTAAAGTCAACATGGTAAAACCATGCTGATTGTAAATATATACTTAAAAATACTGGATATAAATGTGAATCACATAAAATATTCTTTTGTTATATTACTCGTTGACGTATTTAAGGCTTTTGTGAAGTTCTATTTAATTTTAATAGCCCCTTTCTGCTTGTATGTCTTTAAAAAGTATTTTGTAAACACCACGCCGGGATATCATGTAGCTATTTTGTAAATTAAATATAAACATATTGCGGAAACACGCCATTCTTGCGTATGGGACAAAGTTTTCGGGTGTTGAAACACTTTTTCTTTTTAGCCATGTTAGACACGCCACTTGCGATTTCCCGTGCACTATATTGTTTTGAAAACTGTCAAGTAGGCAATGCAATGTTAGTGTTGTTGTAAAAAGTGTAGTTATATAGTATGTAAGACACCTGATAGCTTTCAATGTAAATCACATAACAGTGTCAGTTAATTCATCTAATACTAATACATGTACATGTTTCTTAAAAACCGTGGGAGTATTTCGTGGCAATGTGCGATGACCCCCAAATCCGGAATCCAAGCGCTAATTAAATATTGTTTGATAAACACCAACATTTTACTAGATTATTTTCTGTCGTGAATTGCAAATGCTGACAATTAAATGTAGTTTAATGTAACCAACAAATTTTGTTTCTCTCCCCTAAGAGTGCACACATTTTAGAGTTCAACTGTCGCGTATGCATTTAAATGTTGACCCCAAACCTGAAAATGGCAGAAAATCTAACATTATACAGAGTGGGTGGAGCAAATGCTACATTGTTACTTCGTACCACATTGACATTAAACTGACTGACATAATATTTATCAACATAATAATATCCATTTAGGCAGCGCTACGGCATATTTCCTTTGAAGGATAAACCACCAAGGCTTGACTGCCAGAGACTGACGGTTAAACAATCAAAACACGTCGTGAAAATACCCGTGTTTAACTAGCCTGTTAAATATTGGTAGCTAAACAAACCACTTGAGAGGGTTGATTTGATTGAACGATATTTAAACAAAAAAAGGCCCGTGACACACGGACAGTGGCCAGCATCCGTCAATTTGTCAAACACGGGACTGTACAATACTACCTTTCCCCATCGGTCAGTTAACCAGAAATATATGACGAAAATTATCTCATTTAAAATATTTATACAGTCGCACAGTAATACAGTAATAAAAGTGCAGGCTCATAATAATTAAAAAAATAATAAATACATTTCTGAAAATTGTGTTGAACTTTAGGCGTGTCTTGTGTCATGAGAAATGTTTGGTTCCAAGAATACTGACGATTGGCGCGCTAACGGTGGCCAGGAAGATAAACCGACCAAAGGGTGATCAGTACAGAGTTGTAAAACTCATTACTGGGCCGGCCCCGATTTCTCGAAAAAAATCACCCCGTCGCTTATAAGCGAATTAAGTTGCTTTTAAGCGAATTAACCCACCATACTGGGATGATCTTTTTTCGAGAAATCGGGGCCAAATGTCTTACCTAATTCATCTCTTAACATTATATACGTCACTTGGCCCTGGTGGAGGTAATATAATATGCATTGTGCATAAACATAACGTAAAAACATAACCATTCACCTTTCGTTCCCCGATAAAGATGTATTTGCAAAATGATAATTGCGTTATTATACTCGAATGTCGCCTTCTATCGTGTCGCCCCGTACTTCACCATTGTGTAGTAATAATTGTTCTGGCCTTCTGTGATGATGGATTGTATGTTGTTTATATTTGAAAATAGAGTTCCGCTCATGTGCAAGGGGCGTGTCGTTGGTGTGGTATATTTCATTACTATTGATGGACAGCTTCAATAAAATCGAGGTTGCTATTTTCCTTATGCAGGATATGCTTCCTGGGGACATTCTTTTTTTTCTTAGATTCTATTACAAATGTTGTACGTTGAAACCATAAACGATTATCCAGGGCTTCCTTTACGCACGACACTCTGTCAGATTAGTATTAGTGGGAACACATGTCATCTAGTTGTATCTTGTAGTACAACCCTAACTTTTTAAAATAATTCTGACTTGCATATGTTGCCCTTGTTTCTTCTACTTCTTAGAATATGTATAAAAGCTTTTATTCATAATTTTTTTGAGTGATTCATGCATAGTTTTGTAAGAACAACACATATACGTACATATATGTCCAGAAAACTGGGAAGAAGTAAATAAACCTCGATATGTGATGTGCCTAAAAGCATGCTGAAAGGATATGTACACTAATCTAGATATTATCCACCTTTTTGTGTCAACATCTGTTTTGAGTTATTTCTGTCCCTGAAAAAGAAACTAAGGCAATATTAAAAAAGATAAAATTATACATGAGTTCTCGAACGTCTAAATACGATGCAAATATATATGTCACTATAATTTGCGGCGCAGTTATGCTAACGCTGTATGCATGGCGTCCTATTGGGAAAACATTTGCAAAAACTAAACTGTTTATGATTTTTTGTGATAGCGTTGCCTGGTGTGTAATTGGCAAGACATGCAAAATAAAAGTAAAAACCTATAGAAAACTGCCTACGAGCCGGCATCGAACCTACGCCTATCGTCTAAGTAAAAAATACTGAACCACTACGCAATTGCGTCTACAATGTTTGGGGTTGTAAATTAAGCAACACATTATAACTTATAAAATAGACTTTTAACGTGACACTATAATTATGACTTTGTCCATTAAATAGTGATTAAGATTAATATTACTACGCTAGTTACGGAGTAGAAATTTTTAATTAATATCATATGCCACGAGCCATATTCTGCGTATGAACGTATATTTGTAAATTAATCAAACGAGTCTGAACTTTTGCAAATTAAATGTACACCAATATTCATTGCTTTTCGTTATGTTAAATCACATGTTGTTAGTTGTGTGAAGTTGGTCAACGCTTAGCTAAAAATAATATGAACGTCATAAAATAAGAAGGACTTATAAGCACATGTTATTACAGTTAACTTCCCTACACATATAAAATGCACTTGACAATGAAGTGATTGGAAAAATAATTGTGAATCGACTATGTAAGATGTTGTGCATTATATGATTTGCTTTTACTCTCTACACAGACTATGATTTACATTTTATAAATGCTTTTATTCAAATTATATGTGGGTGAATACACGCTGAAAGCGATTCAAAGCCTTCTTTTTAAAATAGGAAGTATTTAAGTACTTTTTCTAAAAGAAAGTGTTATATATAGTTAAATGTCTGTCACCTTTTCGTCTTTGGCATTTTTTAGAGAACATCGAAAGTTTACGTCTAAAAACAATACATAGACATTGAAAAACACATTAAAATTCGTGTCAATAAATAAAATTGAACATTTTTTGCATTAAAGGAGGAAGAATATTTACATTGGTTGCTCATTTGGCCTACATGTTCGTTGACTATATCTTATGTTTTAAAAGACGGTAATTGCGTTTCGTGTGTATTCTATCCGACTAAGTTCTAAAATGATTTCAGTACGTTATTATTAATTTGCTGGTTTAATGTTTAGCAAATATCATTACACTATAGTGAATAAGTATTCGTTTTTAAGTCTTCAAAATCAACGCTATTGTTTACTGCTTTTTTGCAACACATGGGAAGCAATTTATATTTCTTTGTAGAAAACAACTGTAAAAAAAATTCTTTGAAGGTATTACCTGCAAAAAATAAGAATAAAAACCGACTATATCTTATTACAGAGGTCACTTATATTTGATATTCTTCAATCAAATGGCATACTGTGACTCGTTTTTTTCCTGCCTCAGATAAAATTTAGAAAAAAGTGTTTTGCGAGAATGTGTGATTAGTTTAAGTTTGTACTACATGTAATTAGACAGTTAACATCCGAAAATGATCATTTCTTGTTTTACCGAACCAACACGATATGAAACAGGTGCCATTGCTAATGTGTCAATTTCAATTGTTTCCACAATTAATTAAAATGAGCTTAACGTTGTTTTCTGTTGAAAGAGTGAAAATACCGAGGTCTAATCATATTAATGTGTGCCATTAAATTAAAAAAGAAGGATCAATATTTTAAGACTTCCTTAAATAAAAACATAATTTCAATTTTCCACGAAAAGATGCTCAAAAGTAAAACATAATGTATGAACGTTTAAAACGCAAAAAAACTATCATCAGTTTTTAATCACTTGCAATACGATTGCAACACCTAGTAGTTGTTAAATAAACTGTTGCATTAATGTTTTAAAGAATTTTTACCTTAACTGAAATTGATAAATACTTTACTAAAAATCAATTGACTATATACAAACGAATTTAAGACGTGTATCGCGACGTTCAAAGCATAGTAGTATACATGACTACATTTTAAAAAGTGTATTTTATCTGCTTTCTCTGTGATAATAACTTATATCAGTTTGTACATTTGTTTTGTATTTAGAATATGTTTGGTGTATAAAGTGTGTACATACCATGCGAAAAGTATACATTCGTGATCACGATATATTTGAAGACAATGTCATTATCGTAAACAAAAATTATATTGCTTACCAATATATAAATTTCAAAACTATCTGAGGTAAGTTTGTTTCATATCGTAAGCATTTCGCATAAAAATAATGTTGCGTTAGAGAACAGATATCATCGGGTTTATGACCCGTTCTTTGTGGTTATTGAAGTTTGGCATTTAGGTAACTTAGAGTATGATAAAAAAGTTTTACACAGTTTTTATATGTGGAAGCAGTTTTTTTCAATTCACAAGTTTATTATTCAACTCTTTAAATGTTAACCTAACAGCTATGCAATTACACATGCATTGTTTTAGTTTTCATACAAATAAATGCGCATAGAGATTATACTGTTTAATATGTCTGATAGTGAGAGCAAGAAATATGTTAGAAAGCACTTCAATAGTTAGCATACGTGGGACGCCAAGCATAAAACGTTCGGCACTCGTTAGAGGACCGTTTGGGAAGGTGGCATTTACCAGCCCAATGTAAGACATATTGTCGGAAGCCTTCTCATTATACTGCGTCGCTTACTAGGCTGGATGCAGTACGTGCGTAACAAGACTCTCTTCATTGAAATCTCGTTTCATCACATCAATCTTCTCGCTGCCGAAGTAGTTCATTTATCTACATATATTTCATCAGGTCAAATCAGTAAAACTCGAGCTTTCTCTGACATTTTGTTATTGCATAATGGTTATTCGTAAGGCAGTCAAGACCGAAACTTTTTCTCCAAATCATAATTATACTCTTTTGCCCTGTTTAAATGAGAAGTTACTTATTCTGTTTCGGGAAGTTAATTGACACTCTTTTCATCTTTGCACCTGTTTCATTTTGCTTCTTTAGAAAAAACCCCACTAAAAATGCCATTAATAACGCATTCAGCAAACATGGTAAAAAGGGGAAATTAGACAATTTTTAAAGATAAAAAATTAATCAACCCTCAGGATGAAGTTGAATCGCAAACATTTACAGGATTGTTGACTTGGAGTCATACTCTTTACAGTCGATGTCATTATCGTTCAGTGTACCTTGAACAAATTCGTAAATATCATGAAGTGAACGATGTGTCAGTGTACGATGTTTAACACTGCTTTGGCAGAAAGGTTGTTGTAAAGAACACCCGTTGCTTTACACGGGACCTCGTAAATTCGTCTGAATTCGTCGATTTACTATAAAACTTGGACATGGTTACATAGTTTTCAGCCTGTATTGTTGCAGAAATGTTAAGGAAAAACATATGACTACAATAAGATAATTCGTAATCTAAACTAACAAGTAACACAACATGTACATGTTTTGTCAGGCACTGATGCATTAGGTAATTACATAAAATAATATAACTGAGAATGGAGGAAGACAAAAACACGAATTTTGTAGTTACAATAGAAATGACTGGGATTTACTGTAAATAGGCGCTATACTATTATTGACAAACCAATTGTATTCTGCAGTATATATGGATAGGCCCTTCAGTACTGATTTCTTCAGAAGACCTTTTTAAGCAACGAGGACATATCCTAGGTTTACCAGAAGTATCCTCAACTCTGCAAATTACCAACCATTCAGATTGGTTCAAAAGAAAACATTAATAACTTCAATAAATCTCATAGAGTTTTTAAAGTTTTATTACCTATATACATTGGGCACTAAGTACCACTTAGTACACAATAATACATAAGTGACATTTTAATACAATGTCAATGCAAAGCCGTGCGTCGAACAAGCAAACAGATACATAAATTTGTATGAACATACAAACATAAAATTTGATAAATGTACAAACAGCGTGAGGCCAATGGTGCTCATTTACATAATACTTATACTATTGATTTCTAATTTCAAAAGCTTTATATATAAATGTTGATAAGTTTCTATTAACAGTTTCATAAGTTGATTGGAATAAATGTATAAGTGTGGGAATGTTCACTTTTCCCATTATCTTGTACATGTAAGTAGATATGTCTGATATTATTTTACATAATTCAAAAGGTATTTTATTTGGTGTGTGCCATCTCCTACGTTCAACTACTAAACAGTATAAAGATACACGCACTATTGTGGGTGCATATCTACATTTATAAATAAATACATTTAACAAAATATGGTTGGAATTAAAAGTAACAAATCAAAACATATATGCGTGGTCTATCTGAGCCTTTTTCTAACTGCTGCTTTATATATATTATATGTGACACAACTGTTAATGAATACAGTTTCAAGGCTTTTTTTATCCTTTAAAAAGATATTATCATCACCTACATTTTGTAACATCCACACAAAGTCATAATTAAAACCAAACTATTTTAATTATTATCTTACTTCAAATACCCATGATCTTGTATTATTGTTTACATCTATGTCGTTATACAACAAATTTTACACTACTTTAACATATTTAGTACACTTTATATGCACAATTGTTTACCAATATTTTATAACAGGATATGATCTGAAACTTACATTTGAATGTGACTTCGTTGAGAAACATATAAAAGTGGTCATCGTTTTTTGTTTTATTTAAACTTATTTATTTAAGGTCGATTGCGAAACAAGTTAATCCAACTTATATTAATCACTCTCGACCGCTAATTCCGGATGGTATCCATCTCTTTTTCAAACGAGGTTTTGAGAGGAGAGATAAGCCAGACCTGTCCTTATATGCTGAGCGCCAAGCAAACAAGCAGCTGGTACCATTTTTATAACGTCTTTGGTACGACGCGGTCGGGGATCGAACCCACGACCTCCCGCTCACGGGGCGAACTCTCTAACCACTGAGCCACCGCTGCGTCATCGTTGATCACCACACACAATTTAATGTATATGTTTCTCAACGAAGTCAAATTCAATACAAGGATGAGGATCACGCTGTCTATATAAGTTTTCGTTGAGTAAAAACTACATGTCTTCGTTGAGAACCACAACCTGTGACGCTTTGATTGTACCCAGTGACTGAGACTGGTAAATTCGGGCGATGTTGGCAGTATTTTCGAATCATAGTTTTATTTTAACCATTTTTATAAAACACATGTCTGTACCATTGTTTCATACTGATGTGTGCCTACAGTGTGTTTAAGTATAATCACGAAACAGTATTCCAATGAGACGCCATCTCATGATTAGTGTCTTGTCAAAGTAGTGGACCGTTCCGCAAAATGTCAAGCTCCACCCAATGCGGTAGACTTTCTTTGATCTTGTGAAGGCTTGTGAGGGGGTCTTTATGTTGTGTTTTCTATGTCCGAGTGTCACCTGACAATATAATCATAATGTATTGGATTAAAATTGACCATGTACTGTTATAAATAATCATGATTGACAGTTGCGGATCTGTACGTTATACATTACCAGATGGGTTAAGTTGGAATTTAGAGGCAAATACAGCTCGATTGATATGTTTACATATAAGCTTTTCTCCGCTACTCCCTATAGTCACATATAATGTCATTGTCTAAAAATGAGTTTGACGACGCACTGAACCGAAAGACTTTTGAATATATATGGGGTTCATTGCACTGAATTAATTGAATTCGTTGTTTCCCTCAGTGTTGGGGATTACATGAATTGCATATACATGTTCATACAAGATGTACTGTTATATTAGAGTTATTGAACATGTTTAAATGAGGGAAGATTTGCGAAGAGCGAAAATGGAATGCGTACGTATAAACAACACCAATAATTACTACTACAATACAATTACAATGCTACATGTAGCGGGTGTTTTGTTAGGTCAAATTACACGTTAAAGCTTTAGAAAATGACCATAGATTTTTATGACTGTATTGCATATTTCTAGTTAACCCAAATAAATAAAATACGGCAGATATTTACATTTATTATATTCAAAAAAATATGCGAAAGTATAAACAACATTTCAAATGCGTGCAAAACAGTAATTACAAAGCATTACTAATACGTTACTTGTATTAATACATAATTATGGTGATTTGCATTGCAGGTCATCAGCAAGGTAAAGATTGAAAAGGTTAGGATGTTATTTGTTTTTTTCCATAAAAGTTGGGTGCAGCGTTCTGTAGACGAATATCTGTGTAGGAGTAAAGTAGTTCATGTTTTGTTCACATCGTTCTCGCTGATGTGTGCTAAATGACAATGTGTTCAGATTGCGTGAAATTCAGTCATCAATCAATCCTTTTAGGCAACCAGAAAACTCTACCAATCCCTAAAGGATTCATAAGAATCATTTAGACAATGACATAATTAGAAAAAAGGCTAAATTCCAGATTAAATCCCGTTGTTGGAGTGCCAGACGGGCTAATTATTTCTTGTCAATAAATAATTAAAAAAAAACATTTAGTGTTATTGGTGGCAACGGTGATACTATGAATATTGGCTAGCCCTAAACACACATCAAACTGTACTCATTATGATAATGTAGATACCAGTGGAAGTGATTAAACTTCCATTTTTATTATACAGCAAGAACCATTATCTATAATTATGTTTTTATGCTCTCCGAAAACAATCGGGGGAGCATATAGTCGCCAGGTTGTCCGTCCGTCTGTCCGTCAGTCCCGCTGTACGTCCCGACTTCGTGTCCGGCCCATAACTTCATTAACCGAAGTTGTATTTTATAAGTATATTACAGAAATGATCATCATATTGAGACGACGTGTCGCGCGCAACATTTGGATCGCTACCTAGAGGGTCAAGGTCACAGCATAACCTTGCCGCAAAGTCGTGGCTATCTCATACTAAACAGAACGTGCAAAATGTTTTGTTTGCCCGCTAAACAACAATGTAGTATGCACACGTTTAGTGCAAGTAAGGCAGTCAGGATATATGCGTGGCACGTATCTTCACAGCAACGCTTGTTTGCTTATCCCTGGATTCATAAATATACTCGTACACTCCTTTTTTCGTTATAAACGAACCTTTAGAAGGAGGTATGGCTCAATGGCTCCCCACCCGGGGATTGGACCATTTCTGGCCAAAGGATACACGCATTGCATTTTAATAATATCATTGTTTGTCAAGCTACGAAAGTTGTTTTCTTCTGATACTTTAAATTCTATTTCGAATAAGAGATTAACTAATGAGTGCAGCGATATAATTTATGTTATTATTCGACATGTAGTTTCATTGTTTCTCGATTTCAAAGAACGATACAGATATTTAGTTTCGGTTTATTGGCCTTATACACTCTAAACCTCAGATAACGTTTATTTTCAGATTCACTTTATTCTAAAGATTGCAGACATTGATTTTTATCACACTTCCTTATTGTATAATATCTTTATGTTCATTTTACATGTAAAACATGTTTCCCTCTTAAATGAAGGCTTATGGGGGTATTCTTGCAATTACTGTCATACTCTATAAGTAAAACAAGAATAATGCCGTATGTGACCAAACCCTTTAAAATTAAACATCCAATAAGACTACTGCTGCGTTCGTTTATGAAATGATGACAATACTTCAAAATTAAAAGGACCTCTATTTATATATTTTATTGGCTTAACATTGCTTTGTACTTTCATAAAATCCCACGCCTTGCAAGCTATAAATTTAGAACGTTCGGATTGGAATTAAACATTTGAAGAGAATAGATATACATGTAGTATTCTAACACTTATGAAACAATACATACATGTACACTTAGGTGTAATCGGTCAGCGATAGAGCTTTTGATTTCAGTTTATTACGTTTTTGAATAAAACTGTCGGGTATTGAACCCCAAAACACCCTCGTCCGCGGCGGTCACACTATGTAAGGGTAAACTGATGGGTTTTGAATGAAATTACAGTTCCATCAGTGTTTTTGTATTCTCTTAGTTCTGCGATGCCAACATTATGTAACGTATCGTACCACACTGACATACTCGGGATAACAGAGGTTACATCAAATGAAGCGACAAACAACGCGTGTTTACTTCTCCCTGGAGTCTTACATTATGTCATTGACAGAAAATTGGCTGGATGACGCTGTTAAGCCCAGCAGCTATAGCATTAAACTTGGAGTTTAATAAACCCATATCTCTTTGTGTCAATAAGTAAGTATATGACATTATAGGACACGGTTTTTTCTCACTTGTCTATGTTAAACCTTATTTGCCTGTTCTATTATAACGTAAATTTATGTCTAATCTTTGGTATGATATGATGGTAACATCGTTTAAAGAGTAATAAGAAAAGTGTAGAAATAAATGTCAAATAATTACTTAACCTGCCGTGGTCCAGATTGCAATCAGTTCGTTTGTTAAGCGAAACATCGGGTTCTGGTAAGTGGTATTTCATTCTAGCATTATTATATATTTTATACAAATGTATACAAATTAATTAGATTAAATTGAAATTACCTTGTTTAATCCGCGTGTAAAGAACAATATCGTAATATGCTCAGAAACTACCAAAGTATTCATGGACATGATTCAGTAAACGACTATAAAGCCAACAAGTGTTTTATAACAACAAATAAGGTTGATGTAAGCTTTGTTTCATGAGGACTTTTGTTAAAATGCATTTTACTGATTGCAGTTGTTGCCTATTGCTTCCGTATTAGCTGTACTTACCGCCTCACACCACATTTGTCCGTTATTATATTAATCCCATTTTCCTGGGATCATTCACTGTATGTTGTTTTGCTTTTGAAAATGGAATTTTGCTTATGTGATGGGCGCACCTATGGCTTGGATTGTTTTATTTACAAAAATCTATGAACAGCCAGAAAACAGTGATAATTACTTTTCCTACGCAAGCTATACTCGCTGAAGACTCAGATTTATAGTTGTTCTGAAACAAAACACGCAAAACAGCTACGTATATTTGCCTATCACGTAGAACGTCAAACTGAGAAAGGGGAATGCTCTCAAGAAGCTTACCTTGCATGCAGACATTTGCAGCATGCCATTTTTTAAAGATTTATTTGCCTTGCACGGAATCCAAAGGATTATATTCCAAACAAATATGTTCACAATGCGCATTGTCTATGGATCCCTATACTTACAAATATCAATTTAGTCTCGTCATAAATGAGCTTTTCGTACATTGGCGTCTGCCTTGTTTGCGTCTTTGATAACGAGCAGTTGCAAGAAACCATATGCTCAAAATAGGGTCATTAAACCTTCAAGGATGTCTCATTTCTTATGTAAATATGGGATACTGAAGTCTTACAAGTCCATGTCAGGGTATTTGTGTTTCTTTGATTTTAAACAAATACAATACCAATGTGTTAAATAAAGGTGGATTCTCAAAACTGTATTTATATACGATGATAATCTCAAATGTACAGTTTAATGTATGCTATATTAAGCTTTGTCACTAGTGCTTAATATTTAAAAAAAACATAAGGTTAACTGGTAAATGAAAATGCTAAAGTTGTATTGCAACCAGCTTATTCTGACAAATTTTACTGATGTTTGAGAGAATAAAATGTAATTTTATGTATACCTGTATGTTAAAGTATCTTATTTGTGTAATATGTCTACTTGATACTAATGAACTTTGCAAATATTACATGCCTATCTGAATGAATGCACGTTCATGTTAAATATTCTAGATAGTGAATATACAATCACGCAGTCCATTGCGTGATTATATAAAAACCCAAATGTCTATATCATCCCAAATGGTCTACGTTTTATGAACACTCTCCCACGGATGTATTTAAATGACTTCAGACATTTTTATTTTCAACACGTTTTTTTTAAATTTTATTTCGGTTGTCAAATTCTCAAACGCGTTGTGCAACTCCTTAACATTTTGCCATTTGAAGAACGATATCAACTGATGTCACACATGTTTCTAAAAGTCATTTTATTCTTTCTATAAAAATATGTATATATTTTGGTACATGTACATTAATCTTATTGACCCCTACAGAAAATATAGGTTTGGTTCGTTACCCTATTAACGTAAGATACAATAAATAATAATTATTTAATACGGCCGACAATTATTCTTTATTGGTTAATTTTGTTTCATATTGTGATTTCATCAATAGCATACTTATAAGGCAATAGTTTCGTTGATCAAGGCTTATGTGAGTTATGGCTATATCTTATAATGTAAGTCTATATTTAAGATACAAATAACGCCATATATTCCCTACGTTTCCACATGAACTACATTTTAATTGGATAAAGTTTCCGTTCTTAATACATGACAAAATAATTTTAAGGATTTTCATTTTAATTGGTTGTAAATTATTCACTTGTAATGTTTGTATTAATTGAATTTGTTCTAATGCAAATTTTCCCATCTCAACCGTTTATTCCAGACAGAAGTAGAACAACTGTGGTTTAAATGATAGGTCTTTCAAACTAAACATTAAATCTGGTTATATTTGTTTACGCTTTTGTATGACATTGTTCGGGAACGTTCATTACATAATTGCAGCAAGGTGGTTTTGAAGACACTAGGTCAGTGACACTATTTAACCTGGTTCCATTTAAATACACTTGTGTATGACATTGTTTAGGATTCAACCCGGCAACTTCCACTTCCATTCAACTGTTCTACTTTTTTAAAGCCACGAGTTCTTACATTTTTCATAACTATAGAAATGGACAGTTTCGCAAATGTCAAGCCTAATTATGTATAACAGTACATAGTCATTTTTAATCCAATGGGTTAGGGTTATATTGTCAGGTAAAAATCTGACCTAGTAAATACACAATGGAGCGTATTGTCATTAAGGTTTGAAGTGGCACTCATGCATAGTCCGTATACAGTCGAGTTTATAAATAGAAAACTAACGACTCAAATTGACTTTTAAACAGGTCACCTATGTAATATCGTATAACTTTATGGTAAATAAGTAAGTGTGTTTCAGGTGAATCGTCTTTAGGTCTGTGGTATAGGTGATGCGCTGTCACGCTGACGTTTTGGGTTCGATTCCCAACAGATGCGGTTTTTTTATTTTGAACCAATTTTATGAGTTTTCCGACTTTCACGATTAAAACAATGAAATTGGGTTTGACATCGCATAATAGCTTTAGATGCATGTACATCACTGAATGTTGAACATGACTACGAATAAGAAGAATAGCTATAAGTATATAAAATAAAATTATATTAAAAACGACACTAAAAGACCATGTCATTCGTAATATGCGCATTAAACACAACTAAGCAAAAATGTTTAAAAATACTTCTTCTAGCGGTATTCGAACCCTAACCGATGGTGTGACAGGCGCTTACTCAAACCGCTGTTATAATTATTTCTATCTACCATTGTGCATGTCAATAACCTTTTCTAAGATAAAGACGCTCTCACACTGGGCTCCGCGAGTTGATCGCGTGTGATTTTTTTTGTAAATTTGCAATTTTTTTCTACACGCGGTGAAAATCAACAAAATTGTCTCAAACGTGCTGGACACGCGAATGAC
>Ga0224511_10001237_pt1 | contig 14955 bp, 8 predicted proteins | sample SF_May12_sed_USG_2_FD_169988 | JGI IMG/M metagenome (GOLD analysis project Ga0224511, IMG submission 169988) | Sediment microbial communities from San Francisco Bay, California, United States - SF_May12_sed_USGS_8_1 | ecosystem: Environmental > Aquatic > Marine > Sediment | place: USA...
CACTATTCCGCAAAAACACGGTGGAGGTGTAGGTTGTGTTTCCCTGGCATAACTTTCATCGCCAAATTGCTCATGACAGTTTTCGCTCCGCAATACCATCATGTTTAAACACTACTTCACCTTCTCTTCTTCTTCAGTGGCTTTAATGACTGGTGTAGGTGTCTGACGGCAGCTGGTTAATAGTCATTCGCTGACTCAGGCACTCTTTCGAACTTGATCTCGCGCACTCGATAGCACTGAGTCAATGTTTGGTATTGCGAAGCCATGAGAGGTATCACTGTGTCACGGCTAGGGTAGAATGTAAAGCTATTTACTCAAGGATTAAGTTGAAGTAGTAGTAAAGTAGCCGTCTGCATTTAGTTTCACCTATCACCCATAGCGGCCTACACAATATAGATGAATGAAATACTCGCGCTCCATATAGCCTCTTGCTTCAGCGAGTCAGCGCAGAAGCAAAACCATCACTTTACATCTTGTTGGCTGGTTGTGTCCGATCATCCAAGGAAAACCTATAACTGTGGCATGCAAACCCTAATGTATTCAGTGAGTCACCTGCTAGCCAATGTCATGTGAGTGAATTACACGGCAAAGATTTTATATAGAATTCTAGGATTGCCAACAGGTGCTAATTTTGACTTGAGTTTTTCAATGGGAGGCTGTTGTGACTTCACTTGACTGACGCTGTTGATTTGCCAAGGCCAGAATCCCACTCATAATTCACTTCTGCTCCTATCAGGGTCAGTTCAGTGACTGCACAGTGTTTTTGTTTTTCCAGTCTGGCAAATAGTAGGAATGCGCTTTCTCTCTTTCGGGATTGTTTGTCCAGTATTAGCTAATCATAAAGAATGAGCTGTGTACAACACGGTTTGATCAAAGGACATATGCATCATCTGTGTGAAGAGTCTCGACAGTTGGTTTGACCCTGTCAATGTACGCATGTATCTTTGATAGTTATACCGAGCAGCCAGGTGTACCAGTGTCCCAGTTAATGCATGTGCTCAACTCCGTATGCAGTCCAAGCTTAAATTTCCTAGTAGCTTGTCGAAAAGAAAAATCGTTTAAATCACAAATCTAAAACAGAATGAATGTTTGACCAATTAGGTTTTCTGGAGTACAGTGAATGCACTATGGAGCACTCTACCAGTTCAATATTAACTTTCCATGTGCACTCACTACAGTGGAATGAACTGACTAGGTAGCCAGTCACCATGTGGGTTAGATTGGCCTCATACAGACTTTGTTTCCATGAGCTCCATATGGAGGAGGCTGATGAGCTCGAGTACCGGAAATAAATGTGTCTGAAATGTAAATACGCATGTTCGCTTATGTACCGGGATTGTGATGTATATAGCTTTATTACCTGCATATTACAGTTGTATATGCATGTATTATATCAATAGCACGCGTAGCCTGTTAAATTGGCAATGACCAATGGGTCAAGTCACTCCCGATGTCGACAATTTTCTATGCAACGAGGGATTGTGTGGTTTGCTGTACTTTTCTAATAGAAAGATGAAGTTTTCTTCACAAACAGCCATCAGTAATCTGTCAGCACGCTTCTGGTGATATATGGTTTGTGATCAGGTTATATACCCCGTTCACCGCAGCTGCCTGGCTCACTCACGATGATGACCTGAATTTACATGGGAAAAATCTAATCCATAATTTCATCAGTGCGGGCTGCTCCCCGGGGACTGTTTGAGCAGTTCATAAATATCTGGTATTTAGCCACGCTTACTAGGAATGAGCCACGATAGGTCTGCATGGCGGTTCACTCGCAATTCCCCCCCAATACCTGACTTTTCCTAGATTCTCGGGTACGGATTATGATGGCGGTGTAAGGTGAAGTGGAGTGGAGTGGCCAATCGTAAGCAACAAACAATATCCACGGATAATAAGAGGGATGAGGGGTTACGAGCAGTAGCCAGAGAGAATTTACGGGTCAAGATTGAAAGGACGCAAACCATGGCCTTGCCAGGTTCCGAATTCAATCCCGAGCTCCACCGCTCCAGAAAGAACCACAAGCTCAGAAACAGCTTGCATAAAAAGTGAAGCGCCATGCACCGCGCGCTGGAAATTTTGTATTGATTGCTGGTCATGGTTTAATAGGTGCATTCGCGCGCTCGCGACCGAAATTTTTGGAAACTTTTTTGTCGTGAACACTCGGTCGCGGTGAGGAAACGCCATGGTTAGTACTCAAATTACTGAAGGAATCGGATGATAATTGCTCATGTGTCTATTTACAGCATCAGCTCTTACTAGTTTTGCTGGTGCTACTGTTGGGGCTGCCGACTGACCCTTGGGAGCTGACCCAAGGTCGTTTTACAGTAATTAGGTTTTTTTAATCTCATCTCATAGAATGTATTCCGGATACGTGTAACTTTACTAATGTCTAAGTCCAGTTCGAGTCAGACTGGAACTGGAAGAATTACTGGTAGCTTGTTTACCCAACGTATGCTAGTGTCTGATTGCTTGCACGTACTTTATTCATCAATGGTGTGGATTGGTGACTTTGGATTATCCAACCTCCCACTTTATTACATATACACAGACTTACCCTCCTTTCTCTGAATATACACAGACTGATCCTCCTTTCTCTGAATTTATCTTAGTAGCCCAGTGAGTTGAACAGCTCATTATTTAGCCGGTCCGGTTTATGAAAATCATCCACTTCAGTGTGATCCAAAGCCATACGAGATACATGGTATATAACTATGGTTTGATGTCATTCTGCACCATAACAAACCGAATACGATGGCATACTTCATTACTTTGCATCATATTTTGCGCTCACTTTTAGTTATCAGTGGGAACTTGTGCTGTTTCAATAAGTCACCCATTAACAATATAGTCCAGTAGAGTTGTCTTCTCTTCAATATGGACAACTCCCACTATATCTTCCATCAGTAACATAAAGGGCCTCTATAGTGAATTGGTGATCCTCGAAGCTCACCTTATCCATTCAGAAATAGCTTTGGTAGTAGAAGAAGGATAGCTGACCAGGTTTCCAGTAATATTATGAAAGTAATTATGCTAAAAAGCCAGTTTTTGGGTTAATTGAAACGAGGATTCACCAGATTTTTGGACTCGTTTGGGATACTGTTATAGATTATGTTCTTCTTAATAAATACCAGCATTAAGGTGAAGGCTGGTGTCCGAGATGACCCATGCCGTCCACCATAGACAAGGTTTTGGTCGGTGTTCTTTGATTAACATCGCCATTCAAATCCAACGAGGGTGAAATGAGGAAGTGATACCTGAGAATCGAACTAAAAAGCCTCTGATTCTGAGAGCTTGTTGCACTATCCACTAGGCCACCATAGAGCGTATCAACTCTATAAACAAACAATGGACCATCCCGATAACAAGCCATTATAGAGCAAGATCGGTTTTTTTTCTTCCAGCCATCATCTATCCAAGGTTGGACTTCCTCCTCGCTGTCCACAGGTTGCGTGGTTTCTTTGAGGGGAGATTGAGCCATTTTTTTGTCACGCTGGCTCAGGGCGGGTTGGCAGAGTGCGATCAGCCAGGGAAAAATTCCTTGAAATACTCCGCCGTGGCTGGGAATTGAACCCGGGCCACAGGGAGGACAAACAGTGAGCTATCCCACTGAGCTATCATGACTGACTGTTTGAAAGGCCTGTTTGTTTATCTCACCGAATTTAGGTACTTCTGACATTCTCATTCGGCTGCTAGGCACAGTACCTCGTGATTTTTGTGATAATCTCACGGGTGATCCATGACAGTTTGTGTCCAAGGATTCTCTATGGCTACTCTCCTCTTCCGATATGACTCCGGCATTCCTTATTATTATGCCCGTTTCCACGGTGATGTTATTTAACCCGCTTCTGTTGCAGAACAAAACAATTATGAGAATCAGAGGAAGTATTACTGAATTGATTGACTATTAGGGGAACGGCCAAAAGATCACGATCTTCGGCTCTCATCTAAGGAAGTACACACAACTGATATATAGAAGCTACGCAGCGCGAGGTGCATGCACACCGTTCTATAGAATTGACTACGCAGCGCATGGACACTAAATTGGGAATATTATTTGACTTTTTTGATCAGAGATTTTTTGTACCATCCACCTACTGCACCACAAGATATCTACCTGGAGAGATCTTTGAGGAAACAGACATTACAGAGGATTTATATCTGGGTTAGCTAAATGGATATCTCATCTTAAAGATCATGGGTAAGTTATGGGAATGGTACTGGTTTAAAGGGAATCTTAAGTTCTTAAGTGTGATGTGGATCTTGATTGAGCAGTCAATGATGGTATTGTTTATGTCCTTATAGGGTTTGTTGTTCGTGAGTGTCAGTGCAGTTGAGTTGACTAATTATTAGGGGCTCCGCTGGGGCCTTGACAGGTATAGGCTGTTTAATTATCTTTCTGATTTTGCTGAAATTAGCTGAAAGGTGTCTACATGTGTCAGGATGACACCTGTAGAATCATTTCTCTATCAGACCACCCATTCAATAGTTGTGATCGGAAATCCAAATGCTCCATATATGTCTATCATGAGATGAGGCTTATTAGGTTCCGTATGAAGATCTTAGCAGCCTCTGCCACGGAATCTGATTATGCAATACACTGCAGTTGGGTGTTGTCACTCCACCTGTACAGGTGAGAACAGTGAATGTATAACAGGTCTCCAGAAAGAGATAAATATATAAAAGCGTGTTAAAAACTTAAGTAGCACTTTAATACGGATTACGTTAAAGTGTTAGTGAATTGAAAACATGGTCTCCTATTGTACCCTTGATCTTATTTCTTGGAAAATCTTGCTCAAAACCTGCCGCTTTAAATGTTTGATAAGGTATGACACAATACGATGATGGGCAGAGCTTAGCGATTCCTGCCGGTTTTGTCCCTGGATTCAAAGCCTGATGAGGGTAGGGTTCCGTTGTATGAGGAGTTTACGCTTAGCTTAAAACAAAAACGTGTGTGCGTGCGTGCGTGCGTGCGTCTGGTTTGCTCTGGTATCTCTTGATAAAGCTCATGGGTATGGCGAGAAACAATAGGCTCTTCCGATTTGACTGATCTTGAGAAGAACTAGACGTTGCCATTATCATCAATATGTGGTATAGATGAGCCCCATATGTTTGTTCCGAGTGTGATAACAGGGCGTAAAAAATATTATATGGGCGGGAGAAGCATGCAGATCCTCTAGCTGTCATTTTTCGCACCAGACTTAAGAACGATATAGAGGATACCCATGGATACACATGTAGCTATCATTGTTCTAACACTTGGGGTTATGTGGTCAAGGCTCAAGTATGTGCCTAAATGTAGTAACTGATCACAGGAGTTATCCTCACTTGTTGGTCAGTGTAAGAAGATAACTTCTAACAGTCTCAATCAAGACGATTACATCTATGCGGTCTTGTGGCGAGAGATCAGCGATGTTTGCAGATTCTAAATTGATTGTAACGAATGTGGTTTTAACTATTTTCATTGTCAAAGACTTTTTGACAAGCAAGTGATTCAGGGCAGCATGGGCTGTGAGAAATACCAGTCTCATCAGAGTCCTGTGCCCATCCTGTCTATATGGTTCCTTATGGCAAGCTGAGCACATGACTCATCCAAATGAACCAGTAGTATTGATAGTATTATCTCCTACAGTAAGTGTTTTATAATCACTGATTCCTATTAGTGAAGACTATAGCCTGCTTTAAGACCTGGCTGCTTGGCAATCTTTCAAAGATCTTTCAAAGGCAGGTGGGTAGTTGGCATCAGCTCCCTGGCTTGGCTTTGCCCTCATCTCCTTGCATATTGGCAGGTCTGTTGAGGTATGACCCACACAGTTGGCAGGTGTGGTGACTCACCTAAGTGAATATGCCTGAATAACTTTTGTTCAATACTCCCAGCATTCATTCATTATACCATTGTGGGATTACAAGGCGTTACATTCCTTGTATAGGATAGTATACGGTCGAGTTTGGTTTAATCGGATGATTCTAACTAGCCTGGTTTGACTCTCAAAGTGTCTAGACATAGTGGATGCTAATGCCACTGACAGGTTGCAAGAATCATTAGTTGATTAGGTAGAGACTGAGTCTTACGTAGCTGACGCTGCCGGCATGTTCAGGAGTAAAGCTAAAGAGAAAGCGGAGAATGACAGGGCAGCGGAGAAGAGTAGAGGAGGTAAGGCTCACTGTTACCTACCCGTCCCTCTCAACAGTAAGGGAGAGGTGGATCTTTGACAGCCATGTAGTGGGACCTCAATTATTTTAATCATGGTGTTTCGAAGCCACGCGAGTAAGTTGGAGTGAGAGGCCTGCTAAAGGCTCGTACCAGAAAAAACACCCCGCTAGCAGTGAAACTCAAACCTGCAATCCATAGATTGTAAATCCGGGGTTTTACCAATTGGGCTATCCTAGAGGAGGTAGGGGCCTGTATCGGGCCAGATTAGCGAACTGTGTAACTACCTCACTCGTGTAAATGCGGTGTGATTCCTGGCCACTGCTTGTCTTGGGTACCTTAATTAAATTAGAGAGAGGTTGGCAGTGGTCAAATAACAGAAATGTAAATGCAAAAGATACCGGGTCTGCACTTCCCTTTAATGCTTACCACTCGCCTGTCACTGTAAATGTACCTGTGTTAGTGTACATGCGCCCTTGCATATATGTCGATGATACCGCCGGATGCGGGTGTAGAGCACTGATTGCTGATGCAGTCAAAATGCGTCGGCAGAATTCAGGGGTGATTCGATTCACTGACTCTGTGCTCAGCCACTGGGCCTGGGTGATTGTGTGGTCTGTTTACACCTTCGGTATCATGTTTATTCCGCATGATGCTCGCTCCACGCTGTTACCGAATCGATGGATGGTAAGTTTGGATAAGACACGGGTGGGCATGTGCCAGCTGCAGAGCCTCTGTCCAAGGTCAAATCTGAGTCATTCAATCTATTCATAGGCAGTACCAATTAATTAGTTGCAACTCATCACTGCAGATGGATATACTTGCAGCATTATGATTATGTTTATTCTGTGGGCATTAGTGTAAGTATTACGCACTGAACCTAGAGAGTATTGGAGCACTTTTACACCTCCATGCGGCTGCGCGCAGCGTCCAATAAAGTATCTCTGCTTCATGATACTATCTGATTGTATAGTACTACTAGTTCTGGTAAACATCCTGCCAAGTACATGATAAACACAGTAGATGCTATGTGATAAGTAACATGAATGAGCGACACACACCATTCAGGTTAGAAAATGTGGAAAAGCCTGAATCGGTTTCGGGTACACCCTATACTCTAAAAAACTACTTACACACCGGTCACAAATCGGCAGTTCTATCAAATCCCTCTTGCCTCCTCCTAAACCTTGGCATGTGCTGTACAAATAAGTTCTCTCTGTGTTTACTATACATGGCATGCCTATCTCAGTGGTACTGCAAGATCATTAGCCTGTACAAACATTACAATATAGTTAGGCTTATCCCTGGCTTCTGTGTTCCATAATTCGGTTGTAGCTGAGTCCGCCAACGCTGGTATGGCGGGTTTTCTCAAGTATGCAATCAAAGTTTAAACCTCTGGATTTGTCAACCGATGGTCTGTCTGACACAATAGTCAATAAAGAAATGACTGGCGAGTCCGTATATTAGTTTCTTGTCTGTAAAGAGAGGGGTAATTCTGTGGTGTTTTCCATCCTATTGTGAGTCCGTGGGTGTCTAAGCTTGCCGGGTTTACCCTCCTATAGCCTCATACCTCATAACATAAATCGGTCATAAGCTTTTGAATTATCTCAATGACTTTTCTTTCAGGTAGTGATTTGATTAGGCTTGCTGCTTAATGGAATGGATAAAATAGGAACTGATTTTTAGCTAAAGTATGATTGGTGCTGCCTCTATGCAGAGGCAGGTGGTAGCTGCTGTGTCATTGGACACGCGAATCAAACCAACGTATGTACTGTGGTGTATGGAGCTCGCGGATAGCTAGATACTATATGAAGAAGGCTAAAAAGTTTCTAGTCTGGTTTCATATAGCTGTCCGTACTCTTGGGTTCAGAGTTTTTATTAGTCGCTGATTTCAGCTATATACAGTGAAACTCGGATAACTCGAACTATAGGGGACCACTAAAAACGTTTGAGTTATGAAAAGTTTGAGTTATGAGTTATGCTCTCTCTTTGCTTTAGCCATGTGGCCACCGTAGCAAGTCCATTTCGCTCTAGTGTATTCCATTTCCTGGCTAAACTTTCTAAAATTTGAGATTTTCTTCTCACGTGAAAAGAAAAGAATGAAATTAAGCTTGTTACACAAGAATGTAAATACATCCAGCCACAGAAAAGGTAATTTGATGGCACTCACCACAGTTTATCAGTTCAAGTTCTGAAAGGTTCAAGATATGCCCAGCAAATTGTCATTACTCAGGCAGGGATCATGAAACTTGGTTTGAGTTAAGCAAGTTTTCGAGTTATCCGAGGTCGAGTTAACCGAGTTTCACTGTATTGCCAAGTTCCAATCTCATCAACGCATACTATTAATAGTTATATCAGCATGATATTAGGAACATTCGTAGAATTGTATGTTATATAGAGCTATAGAAGAGCCTGATGCGGGGCTTTAGATCTGCAGCAAAAATTAATTCAATTACAACTATATATATGTATGTATAGTTGTAATTGAAGCAACACAAGCTTAACCAATAGAGTCTAGGCAGTGAAGCCCTATAGGTGAGGAGTGAATTGTGGACCATGAACAAGCCTATGACACAGTGTCATACCGTGTAACTGACAAAATAGGGGGGTTATCGTCTAAGCCGAGAACAACCTTACTCTTCAGATATGGGGTTATGTAAACTGAGCAACATAAACTGGTCATGGGTTCTACACCAGCACCGGAGATAGAGCCTCACACGCGTACGCCATTACCAGTAATCGCCGTCAGCCTTCGCTATGCTCGGACCTTGTGTTCGGTGCGACTACAGCCATAAACATATCTAATCCTTTTTTCATGTCTATGGAGAAATTTTAGTGCTTGAGTGACCATATCATCTATTCTTGAAATTCAGGACAAGTAGCCCAGATTCTACACTAGGCAGCTAGTACGAAGTTGTGTACTAGACAAACTTCAGGGTAATCGAGTTGAATAACCATCAGGTACTCCATATATGGAATGAATTAATATTTTTCAGGCTGTATTCAGGAACCTATATCTGTGAAGTGTACAGCGTCTAAAAGATGTAGCATATATATGTAATCCTGTTGGGCAACCCCCACAGCTCATATTTTGTAGCGTAGTCTCGTAACCATGGAGATATTGCCAGCTGATTGGGCCTAGTATCATCATGACAATTCAGTCGCTATGGTTATCTGTACACTACTCACTCGGTATCCTGTCTCATACACGGTGATCAGATTGGGAGTTTAATTGCAGTCTATGCAAGATAAGGTCTTATGTTACCTTGCCATGGACACCGTATCTTAATGGGAAAGCCATCTCATAGTGATCTACACTAATCAAAATTCAGACGGGGAGTGGGGTTAGCATTAGTAATATTACTAGATCCCAGCCAGGAAGGGAGTGGGGTTAGCATTAGTAATATTACTAGATCCCAGCCAGGAAGGGAGTGGGGTTAGCATTAGTAATATTACCAGATCCCAGCACCCAAGACCACCCATTTGGTTTTGTTGCTCCACTTCTACTGCTCTGAATCACTGGGCGCTTTTGTAGAGTGGAACTGACCTTGGGCATAGTCAGCTTCCAGCCTGACCAGAGAGTGTTTTAGAGATGAGGTTGCTTATACTTTAGATTAGGGGTGGGCAACCTTTTTGGGGAATAGACCGGCATTGCAAACAAAACTCTCTATGGGCCGCCTCTGTTTACAACAAAGCAATGAGCATATGCTCTGAGCGCTGAATATCGACCGAAGAAGGAGAACTGGACAAAATGGCCGCCCCCATTTGCCGATAATCTGGTTGTGTATCCGTGTTCCCTGCTGCCACTCTGCTCATCTCCCCATCGTGCCGATATACCTGTTGAGTGGCTCACATTTGATGTAGATGATGCCTTCATTTTGACGTTCTCTTGCAGGCCGGTTTGACCTGGTGCAACCTTCTCTTATTCAACAACTGAGAAGCATTCTCGACCAATACCAAGACGATGGACAAATACTCAAGGTATATGGTGTACGGTGTGTCTATGACAGACTGAGTGTGTGTATATACTATGTCTACGGACCCAAGGTGTCATTGGGGTGGAAGAGGGATTACGGAATAGCTCAGTGGTAGAACGCTGGGCTCGCAACCGCGTGACCCTGGGTTCGAATCCTGGTCATGGTGAGCTCCGCTTCTGAGTATGAGCTAAGAAACCATGCCCCACTATGGGGCGGAACATTGCTTTTAACTCACTGCTGGTACTCCATGCTGTGCCATATCCGGTGGGTAAGGGTAAATTCAAGATGGCAGCTTCACAGTGAGAATGTCATACGAGAACGGTACGGCGTAAGAAGGGAAAACTGGATGTATCTGCCAGGCGCTCGCTGTTGGTTTGCGTCTTCATTTTGAAATTTTAATGACTAGAATGGATACTACCATCAAAGCGATGATTTGCTTGCTTCTCAATAGTGGACTCGCTTTACATGTCCCTGCTTAAAACCACCCTTTGCATGGGTGGGATAGAGGTCTAAACCTGGTTACACTTCACATTCTCGCGTTTCATGAGTATAGAAATGCTGACTGTCTTCAGCCAAATGTTAGTGGTATCAATGTACATAGGCAATCCGCTTGGTTAAACGTGGCACCACCAGCGCTGGTCACCTCTCTGCCGGATAAAGTACACTTGCCTCGTTTCCGCTGCATTGTGTCCATTCCATGTCCATACTAACAGCGACTCAGTGAGTGATACTTATCGTTCAACACATCCTGTGTCAGTGTGTGCAAAGTGAGTGTAGATTAGATCCGTCCAAAATATGCGAAGAAAGTCGCACTCACTCCGTGACTGTCTTCAGTTCTTAGCAAGTAGCTAGTAGAAATCTATTGACAGACAGCGCTCCTTCAATATAAAAAACGTCAAATGCCTGATGTATTGATAGCCAAGTTGAGTGTACCTAGATGACGCGGACAGGTTGTTCAGAGGCAACTCTTTTCACCAGTTCGTTGTCGATCTTCCCCACCTGTTCAGGTCTTTTAAAGGTCGGCATACACTTAGTAGCATGAGGCGCGGTGTCAGGTACTATATTCATACAACTGACACACTAAACCTCAAATTTCGCCAATGAGCATCCATAAATTCAACATACTTTTACTTGTCCTTGTTGATGAATGCAGAGTTTGAACTATTACATTCTAAACCACTTGTAGCTATGCTGTAGTGGTCACTAACTCTTCTTGGTTTCTGGCATTGGGGAGGACCAAATGTGCCTCAACAAGCACCCAGCCCCTTTCAACAACATCACCTAGCGCAGGCAGGAATCTGATCATTGGTTATTGGGCCAGCTAGTACTCCCTAATAGACATATATAGAGTGTTCACCCACAGGCCTTAACCACCACCTTCTGTTAGTCGCTAGCTTTGTGCTTTGGTAATATGCTAGCTTTATTAGTTAGGTGTAGGTAAGTTATAACAGCAAACCACTCCGATATTACAGGAACTGATACAGAATGCCGAGGATGCTCGGGCGACTGAGGTTAAGTTTCTGCTGGATGAGTGTGAATATGAGAGGAAAGCAAAAAACCTTCATCACCCTGACCTTCAGGACTACCAGGTCGGTGTGAAGGTCAACATATCTACTGAATCCGGGGATGTCACAAAACCAAGGATTTTGGGGATAGTGGGAAAGCTCAGCGGCTAAAGTGCTTGGTTTGAGATAGAAATATCCTGGGTTCAAGTCCTAGTCATGCTATGTGCGCAATGTGAGCGTGAAGCCGCACAATTGGGGAATTGGAGATTTCAGTCCCATCTTCTCCTAAAACCTGGAACCTGAGTGGTGACTAAGTAGATGGAGCACAGGGTTTAGGACTAAGGATCCCTGGTTCAGCTGTCCGTATAGGCACCACTTTACGTTTGACCCGTGTTTGAAATGTGCAATAAAATAAATGAGGTTTCACCCAGCTCAACTTTCCAAATGGGGCACTCCATGGAGCCTCCTGAAGACACTGTTGTTGGCTTGGGGATGCCATTCATGTAAAAAGGATGATCTAATGTAAGATTGATATGATGGGATATCTTTCTGTCGAACAAGAATTAAAATGATCCTATTTGTACATGTTACACTGTAAGCTGCATGTTCCCCAGCTCCACCCAGACTAGTCAGTTTGTGTGAGATTGCTCCCAGTATAGTAACGTATGCTCGTTTCAAATGGCCCTGCTTTCAGGCCAAACCAATAGCCCGGCCTCTTGAGGTCGAGCCTAATTTTGTGTGGAGTTGTCTTCCCAAATTCGTGCCAGACTGCCTTGATGTTAGGGCAGTCAGACACGAAAGCTCGGGCTGACAGCTTTGCAGTTTGAAACCAGCATTGTATATGCACTGTTTTGCAGGGTCCGGCTCTCTACGCGTATAACAATGCACAGTTCTCCGATAATGATTGGCTGGGACTGAAGATGATAAGTGATTCCATCAAGAAAAACGATGCACTGAAAGTGGGACGGTTCGGGCTCGGCTTCAAGTCTGTCTTCCATATGACTGGTAAACGTTTTTTTTGTTCTATTTATACTCCCGATATTCCCTGTTTGGGGTCGTGGAGTTTACTCCCATGTTAACAGGGAGATTTTTGAAGGTCAGGAGCAAATTAGGGCCGGATGCCCTTCCTGCCACCACCATTGACTTTTTCTCAGTCAAGGGGCACTGGGCTCGCAACCAACTGTGCGAACATGGGTTCAAGTGCCTGTCATGGCGGGATTCCAGCTTAAAACTAACAACAGCATTTTGATTTGGGACATGATACTGAGCAATTTGTGGTGCTTCATAACTGCGCGAAAATTCTGCTTCTACGGATGAATTACGCACTACGAAGTTTCCATTACTTTTATTTAGATTTACCCAGCGTTATCAGCAATGAGAAGTTGTCTTACATCGATCCTCATGAGAAGTTCTTTGTGGAAGATGGCAAGAATGTGACTGGATTCACCTGGCATCTCAAAGATGACTACAAGGTTAGCATTATCACTGACCCAGTATTACAGCTTTTACCATTCTTTTAGGCCGTTTTCTGACTTTGTGCAGTGAAGCGGTCCCAAGTGAGCAATGATTCCACTGAATGGGCGAACGGCTCACCGAGTGAGTCGTTATCTGTTACTAGGTGGAAGCGCTAAAATTCCGGTTCTGTAGCAGGGTACGCAACTCCGCAAACTCTCTAAAATAAGTCTTTTATTCCGCCTTACTTTAGTAGTTGGATGTTTATGATTTGTATCAGAACTATTTTAAATCAAAGCACCAATACATGCCAATAAAGCTATATTTGTCATTAATTTTACTCTAGCAAGCTTTTCTTATGTCGACTAGTTCTGATTTCAGTCTATGAAGAAGATACATGGCCAGTTTGACCCGTATAAGGGTTTGTTTGGCTGCAGCGATGCGACCTTCAAACAGGGTCACTACCCTGGCACGTTATTCAGATTCCCTCTCCGATCTAAAGAAAGCAAACTATCAAGTGAGTATCAATTTTTAATCTGCCAATCAGTGTGGCAGTTAGTTAATCGATCAGAGAGTCAATCAGTCAGTTCGTCGTATTATCTGTCAGGCTGGTAGTCAGTTAACCGATCATCCAATCAGTGAATCAGTCTGACTGTCAATGAATGAATCAACTGACCAACTGGTCATTCATTCTGTAGGAAATACCTTGTTGTTGTGAGGCTGAGGCACTCTATGAAGCATTGTATACCTTATAACCCTGTTGCTCAGACCACTATTGCACATGTAATCGTTGCGCTGTCGCTTTTGTTGCAGATAACCTCTATAACCCTAGTAAAGTGATGCAGATATTCGCTTCCTTTCAATCAATCGCCGAATTGGTGCTCCTCTTTCTAACGTCAGTTGAAAGCATAGAACTCTACAGACGGACGAATAAACAGGTCAGTTGATTAGTTAGGTGTTAAGCCTACTAGGTACATTCGCATGAACGGCTTTTTCATGACTTAAATGGATTTCGGTCACAAATCTGCTAAACTGTTCAAGAGCGAGACTGAAAAGCGCAATTTAAAAAGCGTCTTTCACTTTCGGTCATGGTCTGTGACCAAAATCTTGTGAACAGAATTCCGTGACTGAAGGTTGGCGTGAGCTTGGTAGTTTAGGCAACTGTCAAGGTTACCACAAAGAGACTTGATTACTACATTGGGATAACGAATCGCGAATGATTATTCGGGTCTGATGAGTTAAAGTTGAGAGAAGATAACTCTGGTGCGATCGGAATCTCTGTTGAACTTAACTGCGCTTCCTCACCGTGACCGTGTGTTCGCGTGTTCGCGACCAGAATCTTTTAGTCGTGATCACGGGAATGGACCGATTACCCTATCAATGGCAGCTAACTATATCACAAGATGTTTCATGTCTTGTGATTGGCCGCTACCATCTTGCTAACAACTTGCTACTTCTCCGCACACAGTCGCAGCCCGAGCTGATATTCAAAGTGCAAATCTCGCCCGACACTCTTCACTCAGTGAGACAGAACAGACAGACATTCCTCAGCAAACTCGGTCAAAGTCACTGCCCTGCTGATGCACGAGTTGTCTTCCCCGTTACCATAGAGACGATACTATATAAAGGTTTTCAGAATAAGAAAACCAGGTGAGTGCGGGTGCAATATTCGAAATGGCAGTCGTGTCAAGGTAACGTTCTCTATGAGAGCACACTAGAGCCCACCCATAGAGTAACATTCTCTATGGGAGCGCGCTATATAGAAACCATGCTGGGATCAAGTCTCTGAGGCTTTTCTACGTTGTATGCGATTCACTGCGATTGAGCCCGCAACTATTCTTCCTATTGCTATTTTAGTCTACCATACATG